>Ga0116116_1000501_pt1 | contig 41779 bp, 24 predicted proteins | sample June2015DPH_10_1_FD_89722 | JGI IMG/M metagenome (GOLD analysis project Ga0116116, IMG submission 89722) | Peatland microbial communities from SPRUCE experiment site at the Marcell Experimental Forest, Minnesota, USA - June2015DPH_10_150 | ecosystem: Environmental > Terrestrial > Soil > Wetlands... | reverse complement strand
AGGTGCGGGTGGTCAGATGATGCAGAGGATTGAGGCCGTAATAGTGCTTTAGCCCGAAAATTATATCGTCCCTGGGTCGCATACATCCCGACAAAAACCGTCGGGACGTATGCGCCACCCGCGATATTGCAATGCATAGCGCGCGCCCGCAGTCAGGGCTTAAGCAGGCGATAGCTCACACAGGCCAGATGTTGGCTGTCGGGCGACCAGGACGGCACGTTCATCGTTCCCTGCCCTCCGAAGAGCTTCACCAGGACGCGCGGTTCGCCGCCCGCCGCTGGCATCAGGCGCAGCATGACGTCTTTGTTGGGCGGGTGCCCCTTCACGTGTTTGTCGAATGAAATGAACACCAGCCATTTCCCATCGGGTGAGGGGTGAGCGAACCAGTTGGCGTAATCGTCGTGGGTCACTTGCTCCTGAGCGGTTCCATCCGGCCGCATGCGCCAGATCTGCATCCAGCCCGTGCGCTCCGAGTTGAAGTAGATGTACTGGCCGTCCGGTGAATAATCGGGCCCGTCGTCGAGGCCCGCGGCCTCCGTTAGTCGCCGCTCTTCCCCGCCCTCCACGGGAATGGTGTAGACATCGAAGTTGCCGCCTCGCTCCGCGCAATAGGCCAGCGTCTTGCCGTCGGGAGACCAGCCGTGCCAGTAAGACGGCCCGCGCTCCGTTACCCGGCGCGGCTTTCCGCCCCCGGCCGGGAGCACATAAATCAGGGAGTCCTCGCCGGGCGAATGGCTGATCGCGAGCCACGTGCCGTCCGGCGAGAACCCGTGATCGTTGTTGCAATGGATGGCCTCGCCCGTGTCCAGAAGTCGGGGCTCGCCGCCTTCGACCGGCAGCGTGTAAAGTCGTCCGCCGCTGTTGAAGAGCAGAAACTTCCCGTCACGCGACCAGTTGGGCGCCTCGAAACGCTTTTCGGCATGGTAGACGACGCGCCGCTCGCGGCCGTCCAGAGAGATAATCTCCAAGCGGCTTTCCACGGCCCGCTCCGGACGTTCTTCTTCCTTTCCTCCCAGGCTGCTCACGTTTGAGAGCACGGCTTCCTCCAGCGCTTCGGCATCATGAGCACACACCGCGAGACCCACATACACCGGGTCATGCAGCGGGACTTCGACCGACCCCGCCAGCTCCATGGGTCCACCCGCGCGCGACGCCCAAAGCGCAAACGTGTCCCCCAGGCGGACCAGCCGAATGGTTCCCGGCATCGAAATCTTCGACTGAATCTCCTCCGTGGCGCCGCCCTCGGTCAAGCGATATTGCAGGCTCGTGAGTCCGCTGGCATGCACGACCAAGTCAGCGTAAGGCGCGCTCGGGCCCAAGCCCTGCCGCACCATCCAGCCCGCCTTCTTATGCTCGTTCCCGCCGGGATGTGGAAAACTCACGTTAGCCGTCAAGGTCAAATCCCCCGAAGCTCGCCGCCACAGGAAATGGAACGCGTCCTTCTGTTCCCACATGTTGGCGCCGCCCCCCGTGATGCGGTATTCACCACGTGCGGCGTCAAACGTTGTTGAACCCGCGCGCAGCGGCCCGCCGATGTCGGTTTCGCCTTCGAAGTCACCGACGGACCTCGCAGCCGCAGCGAAGAGCGTCACCCCGAGCGCGCACCCCGCGAGCACGGCGAGCAACGGCCCCGCTCCCCGCAGTCGCCCCATGCGATTCCTGCCTTGGACACGGCGAGACAAGTGAAAAGTTTCGATCATGACGGCCTCCTCTGTTCGCTGAAAGGTAGTGGAAAAGCCGCCGGCTTGCAAGCACACATCCTCGGCGTAAGAATTCAAAAGCTGCTGCCCGGAGGGCGGTGGTGCATTTTCGATATCATAAGCGACCACCCCGCCCTTCGGGCACCTCTCCTGAACCAGGAGGGGAGTCTTGCCCGGCCAGGAAGAGGAGTCCCCTCCTAAGCTTAGGAGGGGTGGCGCCGCAGGCGACGGGGTGGTCTGGAATCTTGATCGTCGCTCCGCGAAGGTGCGCGATTTTGAATTGCACCACTACCGCCGCGCAAAGGGATTCTCCCCAGGCGGGAGGGCTCTGCTATAATCATGCGTTTATCGTGGCGCGCGCGTTTCGCACTGTAGGGACGGGCTTCGCGGCGCCGAGCGGCGCCGCCTCCAGTGACTTCGAGCACGGGGAGAAACTGTTTGTTACCCGAGATCCAACAGAAGATCCAGGCAAAGTTCGTGGAGGCAGTGGGCCACACCTTCCAATTGGGGGTTGCGCCGCCGCCGCTGGACACACCTCCGAACCTTGAGATGGGCGACATTTCCCTCGCCGCCTGCTTCGAACTGGCGAAGCAGTTGCGCCAGCCGCCCCGCAAAATCGCCGAACAACTTATTCCGCGCCTCTCCGGTGTTGACGGCGTGGAGCGCGTAACCGTGGCCGGGGCCGGCTATCTGAATTTCCACCTGCAACGCGCGCCAACCGCGGCGCAGCTATTTGAGCTGCGCAGTGCCTCACGTGCAATGCCCAGGACGCCGCGGGGCAAGATCCTGGTTGAGCACACCAGCATCAATCCCAACAAGGCGGCGCACATCGGGCACCTGCGCAACGCCGTTCTGGGTGACACCTTCGTTCACCTGCTGCGCTTCCACGGCGACACGGTGGAGGTGCAGAACTACATCGACAACACCGGCGTGCAGGTGGCGGACGTCGTGGTGGGATTCCTGCACTTGGAGAAGAAGACCCGGAAAGAGGTCGAGGCGTTGATTCCCAACCCTGAGGTGCGATTCGACTATTACTGCTGGGATCTCTACGCGCGGGTTTTCCAGTGGTATGAAGAAGACAAGGGAGCCCTCGAACTGCGCGCCCAGGCCCTCAAGGATATTGAAGACGGCCGCGGCGAGCCCGCCGCCCTGGCCGAGTTGATTTCCACCGCCATCGTCCGCACGCACCTGGAAACGATGTTTCGCATTAACGTCCGCTACGACGCGCTGGTGCAGGAAAGCGAGATCCTCAAACTCGATTTCTGGAAATCCGCTTTCGAACTGCTCAAGCAAAAAGGGGCGGTGCGATTCGAGAAGAACGGCAAGAATGCCGGGTGCTGGGTCATGGACCTGGGAGAGGCCGCCGGCGAAGGCGAAAGTGCACCGGAGGACGCCGATGATATCAAGATCATTGTGCGCTCCAACGGCACCGTGACCTATGTCGGCAAAGACATTGCTTATCATCTCTGGAAATTTGCACTGCTGGGAAAGGATTTTGGCTACAACGCCTTTTACCGCTACCCGGACGGGCACGAGGTTTGGCGAACCACCGTGCACGGCCAGGCGGAGGCGCCGGCGTTCGGCCATGCCAGCGCCGCCTACGCTGTCATTGATACGCGGCAGTCATACCTGCAAAACATCGTCAAGGCCGCGTTCCACACGCTGGGCTACCACGAGTGCGCCGCGAACCTCCACCATTTCGCCTACGAAGTCGTGGGACTCTCGCCGGGTTGCGCCGAGGAGATGGGGATTGCACTCAGCCCGGACGATCTCGCGCGGTCTTACGTGGAAGTCTCCGGGCGCAAAGGTCAGGGCGTGAAGGCCGACGACCTGATAGATACGCTCATTGCCCGCGCCTCCCAAGAAGTGCGCTCCCGCAGCATGACCCAGGATCCGGCAGAGCAGCAGGCCTGTGCCCGCCAGATTGCCGTGGGCGCACTGCGCTACTTCCTTCTGAAATACTCGCGCCGCGTCATCATTGCCTTCGACTTCAAGGAAGCCCTGGCCTTTGAAGGCGAGACCGGACCCTACCTGCAATACAGCGTGGTGCGCGCGCGGAATATCTTTCGGAAGTTCCAGGAAGCGCAGCCGGAATTCCAACCCGGGCGCCTGGCGCAATTGCTGGCAGCGGACCAGCTACAAAGCTTCTACACGGGAGAGGATGGCCTGGCGTTTTGGGAGTTAACCCTGCTGGCCGGCCAGTTGGAGGCGGCGGTCGAGCAAGCCATCAGCAGCGAGGAGCCCGCCGTGGTGGCGAAATATGCCTTCCGCCTCGCCCAGGCCTTTAACAACTTCTATCATCGCTACCACATCCTGAGTGAATCTGACCTGGCGCGCCAGCACTTTCTGCTCTTCCTCGTCCACCTCACCGAGCGCACGCTCACCCTGGCCACGGAGCAAATGGGCATCGAGATTCCCGAGCGGATGTAGAGAGAAAGCGCGGGTGGCAGCGGGCGGGGAGGAAGGGTGTGGAGGCTGCGGAAAAACGCTCCCTGCTGTCATTCTGAGCGAAGCGAAGAATCTCTGCATTTGTAGAATCAGGCAAATGCGGAGATCCTTCGTCGCCTGCGGCTCCTCAGGATGACAGTCTTGGCGGTTCTTCCGCAGCCTGTGAAGCCCCGCCCTTCCAATCTCGTCGTGAGAAATTCGGGCTAGGTCGGAAGGCTCGTCAAGAGCTTGACGAGCGTCCGCACGCCGTGGCCCGTGGGCCCCTTGCACCGGTAGGGCTTTTCATCATTCGCCCAGCGGGTGCCGGCAATGTCCAGATGGACCCAAGGAGTGTCGCCGGCAAATTCCCCAATAAACATGGCGCCCGTGATCGCTCCCCCGGGACGCCCGCCGGTGTTCGCGAAGTCGGCGATGAGGCTCTTGTAAAGCTCGCGGTAGTCATCGTCCATTGGCAATTGCCACATTCTTTCGCCGGCTGTCTGGGCGGCGGCCAGCACGCGGCTCACCCAATCCTTGTTCCAGCCGAAGACACCGGTCGTAATGTGGCCCAGGGCAGTGGTTACGGCGCCCGTCAGGGTTGCCGCATCAATCAGCACGGTACAGCCGCCCTGCTTCGCGTAAGTCAGGGTGTCAGCCAGCACCAGGCGACCCTCCGCGTCCGTATTCAGGATCTCGATGGTCTTCCCGGACATCGACGTGAGGACATCACCGGGCTTGTAGGCTTTTCCGCTGGGCAGGTTCTCAGTCGCCGGAACGAGCGCCATAACTCGCACCCGGGGCTTGAGCTGTGCAATCGCCTGCATGACGCCCAGCATCGTGGCGCCACCCGCCATATCCGTCTTCATCTCATGCATGTTCTCGCCGGGTTTAAGGGAGATGCCCCCCGAGTCAAAAGTTACTCCCTTCCCAATCAAACCGATCACCGGCTGTTCCGGGGCGCCCTCCGGCAAGTAGCGAACCACGATCAGTCTGGCAGGTTCCTCGCTGCCCTGCGCCACCGCCCAGAAGGCGCCCATTTTCAAGGCCTGTATCTCGGCGGGTCCGAGGATTTGGCACTCCAAGCCGAAGCGTGTGGCCATGGCTTCGGCGCGCGCCGCCAGCAGGGTGGGCGTCATGCGATTGGACGGCTCGTTGACAAGATCGCGCGCGAAGTTCTGGGCCTCGCCGATAATGCGGCCCCGCTCCAGCGCGGCTTCCGCTTCCGGGGTGAGCGCGTCGCCGCCCGTGGCCAGTTCCAAGCGGTCAATTCTCTTCTCACTATTGCGCTCGGTCCGGTAGCGGTCGGCGTCGTAGTCGGCCAGTAGCGCCGCCTCCACGGTCGCTTCGACCGCAGACGGTTCCGTCCCGCCGAGAATCCAGGCGACATTCCGCACGCCTCGCGAACGCAGGCTTCTGACTGCGGTTCCCACCACATGCCGGAGTTGCCTCTCGCTGAACTTCTCGCTCTTGCCGGCCCCCACCACGAGCAGCCTGGTCGCGGTCAATCCCACCGGCAGGTGAACCAGCGTGCATTCAAAACTCTTTCCAGTCAGCTCGCCCGCCGACTGCAACTCCTCGAGGAAGCCCCGCGTTTCTGCCGGCAATCGCCCCACCGTGCCACTCGCGGCGGGCGTACCCTCGAAGGCATAAGCCACCAGCGCCGAGCAAAACAGTTGCGGTAAAGGTTCGTGCCGGAATTCAGTTTTCACAGATTACGTCTCCTTCCTGGAATGGCAAGACAACGCGCCGGGGACGCTAGGAGCGGCGCCGGCGATGTTCGTGTATGGCCTGCTGGGTCTCGCGTTCGATGGTGCGTCGCCGCGATGTCTCCCGGTGGTCGTAAACTTTCTTACCCTTCGCCAAGGCAACTTCACACTTGATCAGGTTTTTCTTCAGATAGACCCGGGTCGGAATTACCGTGAGTCCTTTTTCCTTGGTGCGACCCGCCAGCTTGTCAATCTCCTGCCGATGGAGCAGCAGGCGCCGGTCGCGCAGCGGGTCGTGATTCGAGTAGCTCCCCGCCGTGTAAGGGCTGATATGACAGTCAATCAACCATGCCTGGTTTCTCTCGAAGTCGACATAACTGTCTTTGAGGTTGATCTTCCCTTCGCGAACCGACTTCACCTCCGTGCCGGTCAATTCCATGCCTGCCTCGAACTTGTCCAGGAGAAAATAGAGATGCTGGGCCTGTCGGTTCACGGCGAAATGCTTCACGGCGGGTTGGGACGGCTTCGGCATGGAGCACACCTGTTCGCGCAAACCTCCCTTGGGGAAGACGCCATCTTAGCACAGCCTGCCGCACCGACGACGACCGTTCTCCTAAGACCCACGCTGCCAGGGTGCTCTTGCCTTGCTCGCGCTTGCCCTCTCCCCTCGCGGGAGAGGGTGGCCCGCTGCCGGCGCTTTCACCAGCCGGAGCGGGCGGGGGGCCCCGAGCGCCGGGGGTGAGGGGGCACAACGACTGGCGGTACGGCGAGCGCTGGCGGGCGCGAAGAGCCGCGGACCTACCGAACAGGTCCGCGCTACGCTTGCTTCAGGGCGGCTAATTGCCATCGCATTATTCTGCCTTTTACCTTGGTTCCTTCTGCGTTACGCTAGACGCCCGGTCCTATGGCGCCCGGGCACTCTAAGGCGGCCGCAATCGAATGTATTTCAATCTTCCAGCGGAGCTAAACCGACTATGCGAAGACTGACCATCCTCATCGCCTTTTTGTTTCCATTTTGCATTCTTGCCCAGGACGGCACCGACAAACGGCGGCAGGATTTGGATCTCTTTCTGCGGGTTCTCCCACCCAGTGGCGCACCAGGGACGGGAAGGCTCAGCGCTCATGAGAATACGTGGGAGGAATGGGTCAAACGTACTGGCGAACTCCCGCCGGACTTCGACGCCATGCCTTCGATTCCCGGTCTCCCGGATCCCCTCGTGCTCCGGGAGAACGGCCGCCTGATCCCAGTCACCAATCAGGCCCTGTGGAATCGCCAGAAGCAGTGGATCCGCTCGCAAACTGAGCACTGGGTCTTCGGCACCATGCCTCCGCGACCGGACAATCTGCGCGCCGTTGTTACCGATACGCGACGCGAGGGGGCTACCACCGTGCGTGACGTGCGTCTTGAGTTCGGCCCCGGTCATCGCGCCACCTTACGCCTGCAATTGATCATTCCGGATGGCAAAGGCCCGTTCCCCGTGTTTCTGACCAACCACGGCCGCAACCGGCCATGGCTCTACACGGCGGTGCGGCGGGGCTACATTGCCTGTTACTATAGTGCCACTGACCCACGGTACGGAGACGCCGACGATTCCGATCAGTACATCGAGATTTACCCGCAGTACGACTTCTCCTGCCTGGCGCGTTGGGCGTGGGCGGCTTCGCGGGCGGTGGATTACCTCCTCACACTTCCAGAAGTCGACCAGAGAAAGATTGGCCTGACCGGACACTCGCGGAATGGAAAACAGGCGTTGGTGGCGGCGGCATTTGACGAGCGGATCGGAGCGGTCATCCTCTCAAGCGGCAATACGGGAGAGTGCGACCCCTGGCGCTACACCACGGACATGTTTGTCAACGAAAGCATCGAGTTGCTGACCGGAGGCCAGCCCCACTGGTTTCATCCGCGGCTGCGTTTCTTCGCCGGGCGGGAAGACAAGCTGCCGGTGGACCAGAACATGCTGATGGCCGCAATCGCCCCGCGGGGTCTCATGATGTACTCCGGATACGCCGAATCGGCGGGCAACCCTTTTGGATTTGAACAGGCCTATCGCTCCCTGCAGCGCGTCTACCGCTTCCTGGGACATGAGGAAAACGTCTGGCTCAATCTCCGCGACGGGGAGCATGACACCACGACCGAAGACGTCGAGAACTTCATGGACTTCTTTGATGCGGTCTTTGGCCGTAAGTTCCACCCGAAATCAGAGACCTGGATTCTGGGCTACACGTTTGAAGGTTGGCAAAAGATCTCCCGGGAGAAGATCGATCCGCTTACGTACCCGAAAAGATCGGTTGGCGATTTCCTGAACCAGGCGGACGGGCGTCCCATCAACGCAGCGATGCAGTGGGAAGAAAAGAAGAAAGCCATCCGTCAGAGGATTTCACAAGTACTTGGCGAGGCGCCGCCCCGAGTTCCTTTTGCGGCGCATCACAAGCTTTCGGAGACCAACTGGTCGAGCGACGGATGGCTGGCGACGTTGTACAACCGGCCGGTTGACGATGAGAATGGGCAGGCGCGATTGAGGAGCGAGGGCATGGGCGTGGCGGGGTTGCAGTTTGGGGACGGTTTGAAGGGCGATTTGTACTACCCGCTGGGTTCCGATGGCAAACCCAAACCCGGGAAGTGGCCGGTCGTGATCTGGCTCCACCCCTACAGCTACCAGAATGGGTGGTCGGCGGGGCGCCCGTGGCTTTCGGGGGGATGGGCTTATACCCAAGACGAGAGGCCCTCGTTTCCGTCGCTGACGAAAAGAGGTTTCGCCGTGTTCGCTTTTGATCAACTCGGCTTTGGAACCCGCGTCCACGAGGCCAAGTATTTCTACGACCGCTACCCGAAGTGGTCAATCCTGGGGAACATGATTGACGATACGCGGGCGGCAATCGATGCACTTTCCGCTTTGGAAGAGATTGACTCCTCCCAAATCTACTTAGTTGGCTATGCGCTCGGCGGCAAAGTCGGCTTGCTGACGGCGGCCTTCGACGACCGCATCAAGGGCCTCGTTTCGATCTGTGGCTTCGATCCGCTGCGGCTGGACACTCCCGATAAAGGTACCGAGGGCATCCGTCACTATTCGCACCTCCACGGCCTGTTGCCCCGCCTCGGTTTCTTCGTCGGCCGTGAGGATCGCGTTCCGTTTGATTTTGACGAAGTCCTGGCGTTGATCGCTCCGAAGCCCGTGCTACTCGTGGCGCCCACGCTGGACCGTTACGCACGAATTGCGGACGTGCGGCGCGAGGTTGAGACATCCCAGCGGGCCTATGATCTGCTTGGCCATGCCGAAGCGCTGCAATTTGAAACGCCGGAGGACATCAACCGCTTTCCCCGCAGCCTACAGGAGCATGCTTTCGACTGGGTCGCGCGGGCAGGTGATGCCGCACATCAACCGTAAGCGTTATCCGCTAAGGGCTGCCCAGCGCCGCCGGCCTTCCCCATCACGGAAGGCCGGCCAACCAGTCGAACACCTGTTCTTGCAGGCGCTCTGGGAATCGGTTGAATTCGAGTGGCGTTTCGAGTCGGAGCGCGTTGGCTCGGCCGTAATGCTCATAAACGCGCCGCGCCTCCTCGACCTCGCGCCGGACGTCCTCCAGGCGGGCGTAGCGGTCCAGCGTCGGTGCGACTATGAGCGCGGGGCGAGGGGCCACAGAGGCCAGAACCTCGTCGAAATCGAGGGGCAGCCGGTCCTCCTGCCCCGCAAAGAAGCCCAAACGCGGGATCAGACCGTGCAAGTGTGAATATTGTCGGACACCCTCCACACCTTTTTCCTGGGTGTCCAGCCGCAGGGGATCGAACCCGGCAATCACGGCCAGCGCCTTGACGCGCTCGTCCAGGGCAGCGGTCAGCAGGCCGACTTTGCCGCCCAGAGCGTATCCTACGATGTAGATCCGTTCCGGATCGATGGTGGCGAGGGCAGCCCCCGCCTCCAGCGCGGCCCTTGTGTCTGTCACCATCTTGCCCATCAGACTCCACTGGGGATAGCGTTCGTAAAACTCGCGGGCACTGCGCACGCGGGTTCCAAAGCCGATCTGATCGAACGCCAGGACCGCGAAGCCGCGCTTGATGAGCGAGGCAAACGCCGGCCCCGCTTCCCGCGAGTAGCCCGTGCAATATGAAAAGGGGTGCAGCCACAGCACGAGGGGTAACCTGTGGCCTTGCGGAATGCTTGCAGGGTAATAGAGGTCGGCTTTAAGGTCGTCGCCAAAGGCCAGCGGCGCGGACGCCATGCCGGGCGACTTCAGCGGACGCTCGAACAGCAGCGTCATCCAACCATCGCTCGTGAGTGTCTCCTCGGTCAGTTTCCGGGCTGCGGGAAACCGGAGTCCGGCCGGCTCTTCGCCCAGCGCCCAGCGGATGTGCTGCCGGATGGCGGCCTTTTTTTCGTCCCAGTTGCCTTGGTTGAAGTCCCCCGGTGTCCTCCGGGGACTCTGCATCGGATCGATCGACTCGCCTGAAATCCTTTTCCAAGCTTCAAACGTGTATCCGTTGACCCACGTCTCACGCTTCGGAAATTGCTTGCGACCGAAGACCGAATCCAGGAAATCGATAAATAGTTCGATGTCCTCTGCGGTGGTCGGGTGCTCTCCGTCGCGCAGGTGCAGCCACAGCTTGTCCTCTGCACCGAAGTATTTGTACACCTTCAGCACCGACCGATATGCCTGTTCAAAGCCAAACGGGCCACCCTCCGTCTCGGCAAACGCCGAGTACATGAAAAGCCCACGCGGCGCCACGAGCGCCATGAGCAAGTTCTCGTCAACGGGCAACTTGTCTTCGCGGCCAGCAAAAAAGCGCAGCCGCGGATGGAACCAATGTGGGAAACCCCGCGTGATTTCTTCGATGCTCTCATTGACGAACATCTCGCTGGTATAGCGCCACGGATTACCTTCTCCGGTATTGCCGCTGGAGGGAATAACAGCAGCAATGCGCTCGTCGAACGCCGCCGCAAGCAGCGCCTGCTTGCCGTTGCGGGAATGACCACTGATGGCAATCCTGGCTTTGTCCACCTCGGGCAGGGTGTAGAGGTAATCCACCGCACGCATGGCGGCCCACGCCCATCGCGCCAGGCAGGAAAAATCGTATTCCGGGTAGATGTCAATGAAGGCATCGGAATCGTCGCTGTGGCCGTAAATCGGGTCAGCGGCAAAGTAAATGCACCCGATGTACCCCCGCCGAACCGCCGTGGCAACCCAGGGGCGCGTGCGCGGATGGTTCGTAAGAAAAACGGGAAACGGTCCCTTACCCGGGGGAATCATGAGCTGCACGCGAAGAGTCGCACGGTGGCCGGGCCCGAATTCCAGTCTCACATCGCGGACCGTAACGCCGCCTTCGTCGTGGGTCCCAGTGACCACGGCGCGGAGGTTATCCGGTGGCGGGGGCATTTTCCCGTAGATCCACTGCTCGAAGAGCGCGCGGATGCGCTGTCGTTCGCGCGGCCAGGCCTCGCGCGTGGTCAGGCGAGGTTCGGGAAGCTCCGGGACAGAGGGCATACTGTCGAAGTCGGGCGGAAGTTCGCCCGTTCGGCGCACCCAGTCTTCCCAGGACTTGTCCTGGGCACTGATCCGGCCCGTGATCTGCGTGCCCGCCGGCGGGAGGATTCTTTGCAGATCCGCGAGTTCCTGCTTGCGGTCGGCAGCCGTCAACACGCTAGCGCTAAGTAACAGCCCCATCGTGATTCTCAGCATAAAGCGGTTACCTCCCAAATCTGATTGCGAAGGTGTCCAGACCCGGCGCAGAAAAGCCCAGAGCACCCGATCCCATGGGCTCAGTCTCGGCCATGCATTCTTGCGCTTAAGAACACTGACCTGATGCCACAGCATTGCAATATCTTGATTTCTTGTTTTTTTAGCAAGCTTTTTCCAGGCACCCGTGCCGGAGCCGCATTTTTGGATCGTTTTTGCATGTGGAGAAGAAGGTTTAGTAGAATCTGAGGAGTCCCTGCTCATGGCAACGTCTTGGCCTCACGACCCGGAGTTCCGCGAGGCCTATGACAGCATCATCAAAAGGAATCTCGCGCATCTTGGCGGGGAGAGTTAAGATGGCGAACAGGGAGTCCCGCATTATGAATCTTTCCAAGTCCAGAATCATGGCTGGCTTGCAGTGCGTGAAGCGCCTGTACCTCCGGGTTCACGAACCCGATTTGGCGGGCGAGCTCGATGAGAGCTCCTTGGCGGTCATCGAACAGGGCCAGGAGGTAGGCCGGGTGGCGCAGAAGATGTTCCCCGGCGGAGTGCTGATCGAGGCCGGGCATGAGGAATTGGATAAGGCCCTGGCGCTGACCACGCAGGTTGTCGCGAAGGGCCAAGTTCCGGCGCTCTTCGAGGCGACCTTTCAGCACGACCACGTCCTGGTAAGGGCCGACATCCTGGAGCGGCACGCCAAGGGCAATTGGCGGCTGATTGAGGTGAAGTCAGCGACGGATATCAAAGACCGCTACGTTTACGACGTGGCCATCCAACGACTCGTGCTGGAAGCGTGTGGGTTCAAAGTCGTTCCCTGCCTGATGCACCTTAACCGTGAGTACGTCTACGATGGGAAGCAGTACGAATTGGAGAAGCTGTTCCGAATTCGCGACGTGACTGACGAAACTGCGGCGCTGACGAAGGACGTGCGAGCACTGATTCGCGAGCAGCGGAAGATGCTGGCCCAGGCCCAGCCGCCGGATATCGAAGCAGGCCGACAATGCACGGATCCCGTGACCTGTGAATTTTATAAAGTCTGCAACAAGCCGCTTCCCGATGGCCATGTCAGAAACCTTCCGGGCCTCTCGTCCACGAAATTGGACAAGCTGAAAGATTTGGGGGTTGAGCTGATTGGCGACATCCCCCGAAACTTCCCGCTCACCGAGCGGCAGAAGCGGGCATGGGAATGTGTCCAAAGCGGAAAGCCCTGGTTCGGGAAGGGACTCAAGGAGACGCTGGCCGAGCTTGAGTATCCAGTCCACTTCATGGATTTCGAGACCCTGGGGCTGGCGCTCCCAAGATTTCCCGGCATGCGGCCGTATGACCAGCTCCCTTTTCAATGGTCCATGCACATCCACCGAAAGCCTGATGCCGCGCTGGAGCACTATGGGTTCCTCGCCGACAATAAGGACGATCCTCGACCGTCATTCCTGAAGTCGCTGTGCCAAGCGATCGGCCGGAAAGGGAGCATCGTCGTTTATAACCAGGGCTTCGAGTCTGGTCGCCTGAAGAACTTGGCGAGCTGGCTTCCCAAGTACGAGGACACGATAACGGGAATTCAAGACAGACTGTGGGATTTGCTTGCGGTCATGCGCGCCAACGTTTATCACCCAGGCTTCGCGGGCTCATTCTCTCTGAAGAGGGTGCTACCGGCGCTGATTCCCAATATGTCCTATGATGGCATGGAGGTTGCGGAAGGCACCGAGGCAGGCCTGGCCTGGGAGAAGATGATTGACGGTGAGGTCGATAGCGCAGAAAGGAAGAGGCTGCGCGCGGCACTGCTGGCCTACTGTAAACAGGACACGCTGGCGATGGTCCGGCTGCTGGAGGTTCTGCGAGAAGCATAGACATACTCTGCGCGTTCCAAACCGTGCCGGATTCCGGCGCTTCTGTGCCTCGGAGTCGGCGCGGCTGGTCTCGCTCCGTGTGGTTCCGGGACACGCTGGGGCATGTCAGTGACGAGGTCACGCTGAGTCACTACATCTACGCAGACAGCGAGGACCATCGTCGCCGGGCAGAAGGGGTTGGCAAAGTGCTTCCCGTCGGCGTTGGAAGCAACCGTAGCGCGGACCTGTCTCGCAGGTCCGCGGCTTTCAGCTTCAAATCCTCGCCTTCTCATCGGCTGGCAAACGCACGCGATCAATGGCCAGCCCGCACCGCTTCTCCTGTTTGGTGGCCTCCGCGTGCAGCAACATGCAAATTGAACGGATCGTGCGCGGATCTTAGACTGCCACGCAAAGCGCCATTGACAGTTTTTGGGAATCAATGATATAAATACAGCGCGGGGTGGAGCAGTCTGGTAGCTCGTTGGGCTCATAACCCAAAGGTCGCTGGTTCAAATCCAGCCCCCGCAACCAAAGTCATCATTAAGTTACGGGTCATAAGCAAGAACCTCTGAGTACAACTTGGTGCAAGCGGGGCCGGAAACGGCCCCTTTTCCTTTCTTCCCTTCAAAACCACTTTGGCAACTTTGGGAAGCGACCCCGAACTCTCTGGCCAACACCAAAGCCAGGCCGTGGAGCACTCGCAACGCCAGCCACAGAGCGAGTCGCATGAGCAGGGACATGGGCACGGCAGCAGGGGGCGCAGCAAGCAGAGCCCCTAACGGTGACGGGCGAGGACGCCCGCTTTACGGGGAACGGCAACAGCACGGGAGAGTGGGTTTCCAAGGATTGCTGGTAACCTCGGACGGTGGTCTGATTCTGGTTCGAGAGTCGCGAAAGCTTTGGCCGCAGAGAAACCGATCCAGGGAGATCCCAAAGACGGAAAGGTGTCCGAGAAAACCAATTGGACACGTGGCGGATTCAGGTTTCGGGATTCGCGCGAGGGCAGACGGGAAACTGTTCGGAGCCGCTGGCTCTGCACTCGGGAGAAGGTTGCACCGGAGTGGCTCGAAGGGAGACAATCAAGTGTATACTCATTGCTGCCGGGAGACGATAAAGAAAATCCCGACTAATACCGACTGGGCCGGACCCGAAGTGGGTTGGCACAAACAGGAGTTGGGCGTTCAGGGGATACACAGGCTTCGGAAAAACTCATAGGCGCTGTCATTCTGAGGAGCCGCAGCCGACGAAGAATCTCGTAGGTTCATGAAAATGCGCAGGGCGAGATTCCCCGATTTCTGGGGTCCGGTGGACCCCTCGGGGTCCAGAGACCGGACTTCGCGCAGTTTATCCTGAGCGGGCAGGGCGAGATCCTTCGCTTCGCTCAGGATGACAGCGAAGGACTCAAAATGACAGCGGGGAAGCGTTTTTCCTCAGCCTCTACAGCCCAGCACCTTCGCAGTCCGTACGAGTAAGAAATGCCTCACTGGCTCTGCCCTGACCGCCGAACGCCACCAAGGTCAGCAGATACAATGAGAACACGCGGTCTAAGCGGTCTGACTAGCCGGCACCAGAAAGGGTATCGCGAGAAATTCATCCACAACGTTTGGAAACATCTTTAGGAGGAGAGCATCATGAAAGAGGACAAGAATCTGACCACCGAAGCAGGTGCTCCGGTTACCGACAACCAGAATTCCCAGACGGCGGGGCCGAATGGGCCGGTGCTGTTGCAGGATCATCATTTGTTAGAGAAGCTCGCCCGATTCGACCGCGAACGTATCCCGGAGCGCGTGGTCCACGCCCGTGGATCAGGCGCTTATGGCTACTTCGAGGTCACTAAGAATGTTGCCGGTTGGACCAAAGCAAAGTTCCTGAGCGAGGTCGGCAAGCGGACCGAGGTATTTGTGCGGTTCTCGACCGTGGCCTTGGAACGGGGCTCGGCAGACACCGTGCGCGATCCCCGAGGGTTCGCGATGAAGTTTTACACCGAGGACGGCAATTACGACTTGGTCGGGAACAACACGCCGATCTTTTTCATTCGCGATCCCCTGAAGTTTCCAGACTTCATCCATTCGCAGAAGCGCGACCCGCATACTCACGTGCAGGAGCCTGACAACGCGTGGGACTTCTTCTCGCACTCGCCTGAAGCCACGCACCAGTTCACGTGGCTTTTCGGTGACCGCGGCATACCCTACTCGTATCGCAACATGGATGGGTTTGGATCGCACACATTCCAGTGGGTGAACGCCGAGGGCAAAGCGTTCTGGGTGAAGTACCACTTCAAAACTGATCAGGGTATCAAGTGCCTGCCTTCCGCTGAGGCAGCGCGTATTGCCGGTGAGAACCCGAACCACCACCACCTTGACTTGCTGCAGGCCATTGACCGCGGTGAGTTCCCTTCCTGGACGCTGAAGATGCAGATCATGCCAATGGCCGATGCAGCCAAGTACCGCTTCAATCCCTTTGACCTGACCAAGGTTTGGCCCTATAAGGACTATCCGCTGATTGAGGTGGGCAAGCTGGTCCTCAATCGAAACCCCGAGAACTACTTTGCTGAAGTCGAGCAGTCGGCATTCAACCCGGCTAACTTTGTTCCCGGCATCGGGCCTTCGCCCGACAAGATGTTACAGGGGCGCTTGTTTGCTTACGGAGACGCCCATCGCTATCGTCTTGGCATCAACCACACGCAGCTACCGGTCAATTGTACGCATGCCACTAAAACCCAAAACTATGGACGCGATGGATACATGCGTTTCGATGATAACGGCGGGCGTTCCAAGAACTACGAGCCCAATAGCTTTGGCGGGCCTGCGCAGACCAACGAGCTTGTGTACGCGCCGCTCGAGGTCCACGGGCTCACGGGCAGCCAACCGCAGGAGCGGCACGCCGCGGATGACGACTTCGTCCAGGCCGGGAGTCTCTATCGATTGATGAGCGAGGAAGAAAAGAACCGCCTCATTGACAATATTGCGGGACAGCTTGCCTGTGTAAGCCGGAATGACGTAGTTGAGCGCAGCATTAGCTACTTCCGGAAAGCAGATGCTGATTATGGGGAGCGCATCGAAAAGGCGGTTAAGACGTTGCGCTCGAAAAAGGCATAGGCAGTGAAGGATTCTGGTTCATGGACGCCCAACCATGGAGCTTCAGCCGCGCCCGAGCCCGGGCGCGGCTGACCCCCAGCGTTAGCGGCCGCGGGTGATGCGCACGGTCTCAGTGAGAGGCGTGCTCCGCGCAGATCCTCCCACATGAATTGCGTAGTCGCCCGGCACAAGTTCCCAGCGTTCCCCATCAACGTTGAAAATGGACAGGAACTGCGGATTGATCTCCAGGGTGACGGCTTTGGTTTCACCGGGCGCCAACGGGATTCTTTCCCAACCCACCAGGCGTCGAGGCGGCTCACCCGCGCTCGGCGGCAAGGATGCATAGACCTGCGCAACCTCCTCACCGGCACGTGGGCCGGTGTTGGTAACGTGGAAGCTCACCTTCACTTCCTTCCCCGCCGTCACTTCGAGTCCCGAGTAGGAATAGGTCGTGTAGGAAAGGCCAAAACCAAAGGGGAAGAGCGGTTCCTTGCCCTCCGTATCGTACCACTTGTAACCAACCTTCAGCCCTTCGGTGTAATTGATATCGAAGGGTCTTGGCGACATCTTCGCCGGTTTTCCCTCGCCCGTTGCAGGAAGCATTCCGGGCACCGTGAGGTGGGGGAGGTCAGCCTCGCTCTTGGGGAAGGTCACAGGCAGCTTGGCCGACGGGTTCACGTCACCGAAGAGAATGCTCGCGATCACCTCGCCACCACGAATCCCAGGATACCAGGCTTCCAGGATGGCGTTCACCTGGTCGAGCCACGGCATCGTCACGGGCCCGCCGGTCTCCAGCACCACGATGCAGTGCGGATTGGCCGCCGCCACCTGGCTGACGAGTTCGTCCTGGTGGTTGGGCAAGGAAAGATTCGGCACATCGAGACCTTCGCTCGTGTGTTGATGGACGAACACGATGGCAACCTCGGAAGCCGCGGCCAGTTTCGCCGCCGCCGCGGGGTCGGTTCCCGGGTCAAACGTCACCTGGGCGTTCGGGGCTTTGGCGCGAATCGCCCGGAGGGGCGAAGAGGGGTGCCACACTGCGTCGCGGCTCCCTGGAACCGCGTTCCCGCCCGCCGCATTAACCTGGTCCGAGCCCGCGCCGGAGAGTACGCCGGCATCCGCGTGCGCGCCTATGACCGCGATCGATTTGACGCTGGACGCCTCCAGGGGCAACTGGCCATTGCCGTTCTTGAGCAGCACCATGCCCCGTTCTGCCACCCGCTGCGCCACTTCCCCGCCGGTAAATGGGTTGACCGGCCGGGGGACGGGCGGGTTATCGAAGACTCCCAGCGCGATCTCCGTGCGCAGAATGCGATGGACCATATCATTGAGGCGCGCCAGCGGCACCTTGCCCTCCGTGACTGCTTCCTTGAGCGGGTCGCCGAAATACCGGCCGGTGGGCATTTCCTGATCCATGCCGGCAAGCGCAGAGGGAACCGCACTGTGCGCGGCGCCCCAGTCCGTCATGACCCAGCCCTTGTAGTCCCAATCCTTCTTCAGGACGTCGCCCAGCAGGTAAGGGCTTTCGCAGGCATAGACACTGTTAACCCGGTTATAGGCGCACATCACGGTCCCGACATCCGATTCCTGGATGGCGATCCCGAACGCCAGTAGGTCGGTTTCCTGCATGGCGCGCTTGTCGATAACCGCGCTGCCGATGGTGCGACCCGTTTCCTGGTCGTTGACGGCATAGCGGTTGATGTTGCCGATGACCTGCTGGCCCTGCGTGCCTTTCAACTCCTGGCCGAGCATCTTTCCCACCAGGAGGGGATCCTCGCCGAGACACTCGAAGTTCCGCCCGTTGCGCGGCTCGCGAATGATATTTGCGGTCCCGCCGAGCGACACGTTGAAGCCCAAGTCACGGACCTCCTTGCCCAGCAACGCTCCGTACTCGTACGCACTTTTCAGGTCCCAACTTGCCGCGTTCGCGAGGGCGCAGGGCAAGGCGGTCGAGTAACGGCCGCGCGAGGCTGTATCCACGACGCCCGATCTCCCGTCGGTCATCTGCAGCGCGGGGATTCCGAGTCGCGGGACTCCCGGCACGTAGCCGGCGCCGCCCAGTGAATGCTGCTGCGCCGCTGGCCCCTCCACACCGTGAACGAGGGTGATCTTCTCATCCAGTGTCATCTGCTCGACGAGCAGGCCGGCCCGCCGGTCGGGTGACGAACTTCTGTCCAGCCACGGGCCCTTCACCTCTGGCTTCGCGGCCTGACTCGCACCCTGCCCGGCGGCAGCCACCAGTGTGCTCGTTAGGAGTACGACCGTCATTCCCAGGATCCCGGACAGATTCAAAAGGGTGGTGTTTGAATGGTGCTTATGCATATTTTTCTCCTCATTGGGAGGGAGGGTTGTACCGCTTTACGTTGCGGTGCCCGCCTTCCTGTATAGCCTCGAACATAGCGACGATATTTTCTGGAGGGACATTGGCCAGGATATTGTGGACCTGCTGAAATACAAATCCCCCGCCGGGACGAAGGATTCCAACCTGTTCCCGGACGTGCCGGCCGACGGCGTCCGGCGTCGCGTCGGGCAGGATCGTCTGCGTATCGCAACCCCCACCCCAGAGAACCATCTCCTTCCCGAATTCCGCCTTGAGCTCCCGGGCATCCATACCCGCGCAGGAAATCTGCACCGGGTTGATGGCATCCAAGCCGGCATCAATCAAGTCCGGGAACAACTCCCGGACCCCGCCACAACAATGGAGCATGACTTTCACGTTGGCCAATTGCTTGGCGCGTTCCCACATGAGCTGATGGCGGGGTTTGAAGAACTCGCGGTACATGCGGGGAGAGATTTGCGGTCCGCTCTGCATCCCGAGATCATCTCCGAACCTGATGATGTCGATGTATTCCCCCACCGCCTCCAGGAATTTCTCCAGTCTCGGCAGGTAGATCTCCACGAGCCCATCGAGGAATTTGTGCGCCTGCTCCGGCTCGCTGCCCAGCAGCATGAAGAAGTTGTCGTTGCGATAGAGGAACTGTCCCACCTCCAGCAGGTTGCCTCCGAATCCACCCAGGATCGCCTTGTCGGTGTTCTGCCGAAGTCTCCTGGCGCCTTCGCGGAGTTGCGCCAGGTCAACCCCGGGGCCGGGAGGACAAGTCATGACGTGCCACATCGATTCTTCGAGGGCCTCAGGGATGGTCCGGGGGCCGGTTTCATCCGCAAAGGGGAAATAGGTTTGTTCGAAATAGAGGGCGCCCTTCGGCATCTGGCCAATCACCCGCCCGCTCCGGGAGCGGAAGACCCACCTCCCGTCCTCCTTTTCGGGCAAAGCCCAGGCGGGGATCTTGCAGGCAGTGCCGTCCGGCAAGATCCAGTCAGCCCAGGATTCTTCCGCCAGGGCGAAGCCGCGCGCCATATTGATGGTATCGACTCCGAATTTCTCCAGGACGTCATCATCCACAATAGCCAACTGCTGGATCGGATCGTAAACGCGCAGGATCTGCTTGGGGAGTCCCAGATAGTCGCGCAGTTTGGCGTAAGCGAGGGCCGCTATCCCGGAGGATGGATGGCCGGAAAAATCAATCGGCACCCGGTCGGGCTCACGATGATTGCAGGCAGTAAGAACTCTTTCGCGTGATGTCATGGTCGGCACTCCGAATTGGAGCTGGTATTCTTATTCTGATTCCCTTATCTAGCCTATTCAGTGGAAGAGGCCCCCCAGGTTCAAGACCAGCACCGAAAGCAGGATTACGGCGACAGCCCCCGTCAACACTCTCCGGGTTCTCTGCGACGTGGCCTTCCATTCCCCCGCGAGGATGCCGAGCAGATTTGAGGAAAGAATCATCGCCGCTATGAACAAGGCAAAGCCCAGCGAAGTTCCGTAGCTTCCAACCAGGGTCGCGCCAATGCCGTAGCCCACCATGCCCGAAAGCCAGAGCAAACCCATGGCAATGGCCAGGCCCGTTTCCTTCACCCAGCCCGGCTGGAAGAATAGAGACCAGGTGTGATTGCGAAAAAGCAACCAGGAACAATAGAGGAGATTCGGAATAAAACCTGCGCCTAGCACCAGCGCCCACGACGCATAGGTTGAAGTCGCCGGCTGCGCTCCCATCTGGACAGCTCTGGCGAGGACGGGGCCGCTAAAAGCAAATCCCAGGTTCAGATTCGACCCGAAGATGCCCGTGAAGATGCAGATGGCGAGACCGGTCATGAAGCTCATCGCCACGGCCCGGTCGCCGCCCGCAGGGGGTTGTTCCTTCTCCCGGCGGCGTCCCGCCAATCCGTACAGGGCCAGACCGGCGAACAGGATCGGCATGCTGATGAGCAACAACATCCCGCGCGGCCGCAGCAAGTCCCCCGGGTTAAGGACCAGCAAGGGAATAAGCGATCCCGACAGACACGACAGGCCGGCCACGACCGCGAAGGCCAAAGCCATACCCACGGCATTGATCCCCAGACCGAAAGTGACTTGGGCGATGCCCCACAGAAAACCGAAGACCAGAGGAATGAGCACGGCTCGGGCGGCGCCTCCTCGATAGACATCCATAAGATGGGGCACGAAACCGGCCGCCAGCAACCAGGGGATAATCACCAGCGCGGCCGTGGCAAAAACCAGCCACGTGTTCTCCCATTTCCACTGACGTGCGTATTTCATGGGAAGCGGGAAGCTTCCATTCAACGCTCCGCTTATGAATATGACGGCCATGCCGGCCCAGAAATGATTACTCATCGAAGTTTCCCTTTCGGAGCAGACTGAGGATAAACAAGCTGAATCTCACCTCACGAGATCTGGTCAAGGCGCTCCCCTTCAGGGCGCCGGCGGGAGCGCCTCATAGGGGCTCCCCTGCTGGAGGACAAAGGCTTCTGCCCGCTTATTACCACTTTCAATACCCCGGAACCTGGCGACGAGGTCCTGCAAATCGTAATACCGGTCGGGGGTCTGGCTGGCGTGCGCGTAACAGGCGGCGCGTTTGCGGGGCTCGGTCCCGGTAATATCCACGTAGTGGGTGGGGGAGAATTGCAGCGTGTCTTCCCCGTTTGAAACTTCGTAATAGTAGAGCGCGAATTTCTTTTCCATCTGCAACCAGGCATCCAACGCCAGCGCCGAAGTCGCCCGGTGGTCACGGTGACCATCAATAGGCCACTGCGTAAAGACCACGTCGGGGAGCTCGGCCTTTAGGATCTTCCGGAAGTCGTCGAAGTGGGCGGCGTCAAGCACGGCGTGGCCGTTCACTTGTCCCGCATACACGGGGCGCGCCTTCAGAATATCACAGGCTTTGCTGCCCTCCGCCATGCGGATATGGGCGGGGGCTCCCCCCTGAGCCGCCGGCCACTCACCGTTGTTCAGGTAGAGGAGAGCCACCTCGTGACCCAGGTCGGTGTAACGGGCGATCGTGCCGCCGCAACCGTACTCGGGATCACCGGGATGCCCTCCGGCAACCAGAACCTTCAGTTTGTGTCCCACGGGCGTTTGTGTCTGAGGCTGAATTTGGCTGGCGGCATCCGCCGCCGGCAATCCGACAGCCAGAGCTGTTCCCACTTGGCCCGTGCGGGCCAACAATTCTCGTCGGGTCATGGGGTCCCTTTCCACACCTCTACCTCGAGGGGTTGAAAGAATGTACTGAACGCAATGATATCTGCCACTGCCGCGGCGCCTGCCCACTCGCGCAGGCAAGCGCTACTCGCGACCGAGCGTGGTCCGCGACCACTCTACCATTTTCTGCTTGCAGAACATCCACTCCGGATGCCTTTCCCAATTCTCCATCCCATGGGGGGCTTTATCGAGCGGAATCAATACGTGCCGGGCGCTCGGTCGCGGGCGCAGCCGCGCTAGTGAATTTGGAGCACGGCGGCGCCGCGGATCGCGTCGTTCTTAAGTGCGTTCAGGGCGCGATTAGCATCGCGTAGCGGGAAGACCTCCACCTGGGTGCGCACGGGAATTTCAGCAGCAAGTCGCAGGAAATCATCGCCGTCCTGGCGGGTATTATTGGCCACGCTGCGCAAGACCCGTTCGTGATAGAGCAGGTCGTAATCGAGGGGTGGGATGGCCGACATGTGGATGCCGGCCAGGGCAACGGTCCCGCCCTTCTTTAGCGCCTTAAGCGCCGCCGGCACAATCTCGCCGGCAGGCGCAAAAATGATGGCGGCGTTGAGCTTTACGGGAGGCTCGGCCACCATTCCGCCCGCCCACACGGCTCCCAACTCCCGCGCCAGCCGCTGGTGGCGCGCATCGCGAGTCATGGCGTAGACGTCGACTTTCCAGTAGCGGGCCACCTGGATCGCCACGTGCGCCGCGGCCCCGAAGCCGTAAAAACCCAGCTTGCCACCCGGCTCAATGCCGGAGAGGCGGAGCGCGCGGAAACCGATGATTCCCGCACACAGAAGCGGCGCTGCCTGCTGGTCGGGGAGATAGTCGGGAATTGGATACACAAACCTCTCCGGGGCAAGGGTGAACTCGGCATATCCTCCGTCCACGACATAGCCTGTGAACGCGGCGTGGTCGCAGAGGTTTTCCTGGCCCGCGCGGCAATATTCACAGTCCCCACAGGTGTGGTGCAGCCAGGGTATCCCGACCCGGTCGCCTATACGGAATCGGCTGACGTTTGGACCAACCTTCTCGACCCGGCCCACCACTTGGTGCCCTGGGATAACCGGTGACTTCCGCGGCGGGAGTTCGCCCTCGACCACGTGCAAGTCCGTTCGGCAGACGCCACAATTTGCGACTCGCACCAGGACTTCCTCGCCAATGGGCACGGGGTCGGGCGCCTCCGTGAAGTCGAGTGGGTTGGATTCGACCTTCGCAGGGAAATGGAGCAAGCAGGCTTTCATCGGGGAATGCCTCCGACCAAGGAATGATGCGCCGCGGTGGGCTGCCTCGCTCCCCTTAGTCCAGAGTCAGTCCGCGACGCAATCATGTTGATAATGGAATACATATTTCGCGCGTTATTCCGTCTTGAGGGGCGGGTTCATTGTGCGGTCCACCCCCCGTCAATGAGGATGTCTGTGCCCGTGATGAAGCCGGCCGCGTCCGAGCAAAGGAACACCGCCAGTGCGCCGACCTCCTCCAACTTGCCCCAGCGGCCCAAGGGGATTTTGGCCGTGAACTCAGCCATGCGCACCGGATCCTGCATCAAGACCGTAGTCAAATCCGTAGGAAAGGGGCCGGGGCTAATGCCATTTACCGTGATGCCGTAAGGAGCCAGCTCCAGCGCCAGGGCCTTGGTCATGCCGAGCAGGCCGAACTTGCTGGTGCTGTAGGCCGAGCGGCCCGGCAGCGAAACGTGTGCCATGGTAGACGTCACATTGAGGACGCGGCCGAATTTCTTTTCGATCATGCCCGGCACAAAGGCGCGCGCGCAGAGGAAGGGACCATCCAAGTTAGTGTGCATCACCAGGCGCCACTCTTCCAGAGTGAACTCGTGAAGGGGCTTGCGAAGTGCGATGCCGGCATTGTTAATGAGAATGTCGGGGGCGCCGACCTCCCTGCCCGCTTGCTCGGCCAGCCGGTCGACCTCCACCTCTACGCTGACGTCGGCAACCAAGGCGCAGGCTTTTCCGCCTCGCGCCGCGATACCCGCCCGCACACTCTCCAGCCGTTCGCGGTGGCGCGCCACCAGGACGACAGCGGCGCCGGCCTCCGCCAGAGCTTCCGCCATCTGCTTCCCGAGACCCTGGCTCGCGCCGGTGATGACGGCCACGCGACCGTCCAGCCGATGATAGACCATGCTGTGCTCCTGGAAAGAAGTTCGGGGGATTCAGCCTGAGACCCCCCCCCACGTCAAAATAAAGCATTGCCAGGTTCTCGCCCGGATTCACAAACTTCTGTTGTGCTGGTATAATTCTTGATGTATGGTTCTTGGCGCATGACTCAGAGAGTGCACTAACGCAACACAGAATCCAGGCAGCCTGATCAGGTTAGCGCAGAGAAGTGTCCCAAGCAAATGTTAAGAGTACTTGCAGAAATTTGAGGTTGCGCTGCAAACCTCTAGAGTAGGAATCTGCATCTGAGTGTGCGGTGGTTACGAACAGGACCATCATAGATCTGGGGAATTGATTGAGCCGGATGCTTTTCGCGATTCCGGCCGGTGGGGGGAGGCGCGGGCGGAGGGCTCCCCTGCCGTGCGCGCGGCGGCGGCCACGTTGAGTAGTGCGGCGAGCGCCATTGGCGCTGGGCCGGACGGTCTGGGGCGGAAGTTAGAACAAAGAGCAGTCCCGCTTCGGTGCCGGTGCGTCTCTACCATCGTAACCGAGATTCCGCCAGCCCACCCGACCGAAACTTGGGGGCGGGAAAGCAAAGCGCCTGTGGGTTCCCGGAATGGGAAAGCAAGCCTAGCCGAGGTCGGCGACTTTTGCTCAGGAAGAAATTCGTTTGGGAAGGGGATACGCGAAGTGAGGCCAATTTACACGCTCCTGCTCGTTACCGTCTTGATGGCACATGTCGGGGCCGCCCAAACCACGCCCGACACAAAGGCCCCCGCCCCGGCTGCGGATCCGGAGAAGTTGGCCAGCTCGGTCGGGCCCACTGCCTTCGTGCAGTTCGCGGGCAATAAGTTCAACATGGGCGCGATCGTCACGTATGACTTCAACCTTGGCTACAATTTCACGTCGAAAATTGGAGCGGACTTCGGCGTGCTGCTCTATACCACCCGCACCCCGTTCTCCCTGGTTACCACGGCTGACTGGAGGTATACGACGATTCTGGGCGCTCCCTACATTGACGTGCGATACACCACCCAGCGTTCCGGGGTGAACCTCACCTCGATCCTGACGGGTTCGGGGGGGTACAATTCAGTCAAGATTTACTCCACCGGCCGGATGAAAGCTGACTTATTCAACCATATCGACCGCCCTTACGAAATAATAGGTCCCCTGACCTTTACGCCTTTCCTGAATTTCGGAGCGGGCACGGGGACCGTGGACCGTTCTGTAATGGCGAGGCCATACAACATCGCTCGCCCTTATGAGACTCAGGGCTTTATTGCAAATGGTGAGGCCGGGGGAAATTTTACGCTTTTCCACCATTACAAGCTAGGCGGCTCCGCTTACGGCCTCGCCCCGATGGGACCGCAGAAGGTATTTAGCCGGCTCGTGTCGCCGGACTCGCTCCTGGGCGGCGACAGCTCGAAGAACCGCTTTTGGGATGAATTCTTCGAAACCGGCGGCCAGTATGTCAACACGTATGGTGGGGGGCCATCGAGAATTGCCCGCGACAACGGCTATTCCGCATGGATCGAGGTCACCCGATACAAGAATCTCAGCGTCGAGGTTGCTTACACGCGCAGCGTTCACTATGCGTACGATTCCGCTTTCATCATGGTCAAGTATGACTTAACCAAGTTGTTGCGGAACCTGACAATCGGCGAGTAGCTGGCCGGGTGCCCCGGAAGACAGTGAACCGGGGGTTTAATTCCGGTGGCCGCCCGGGTCAGTACCCCAGCACGATCAATCGAGCGGCCCCGAACAGACAACAAGAGGACCTTTGAAAACTGAGAGTTCGTCTAGACCGTTCCTCCTGCTTTTGATGGTTGTCGCAGGCTCGCTAAGTCCACGACCCACGTGGGGCGGCGCCGCTGCCCCACCGGAGAAAGCCGGCTCCCCTAACGGCCCTCTCTACTCCACCCTGCCGCTGAGTTTCGAAGCCAACCAGGGGCAGGTGGATGGGCAGGTGAAGTTTCTGGCTCGCGGCCGCGCTTACACACTGTTCCTCACCGGCGATGAGGCGGTGGTAACGCTGCGGAGGCAGGAGTCAGGAGCCAGGAATCAGGAATCGGGGCCTGGCGGATTAGGGCAGCCGCCTTCGTACCAGGGACTGCGGACAGATGACTCCGTCCTGCGCCTCCGCCTGGTGGGAGCGAACCTCCGCTCCGCCGTCACAGGTGCAGACCCCCTGCCCGGCAAGGCCCACTACTTCCTAGGCAACGAACCGAGCCGGTGGCACACGAACGTTCCCACTTACGCCCGCGTGAAGTACCAGGGCGTTTATCCCGGCGTGGATCTGGTTTATTACGGCAACCAGAGTGGACAGCTCGAGTATGACTTCATCGTCGCGCCTGGCGCGGACGCAACAGCCATATCGCTGGACGTAGGGGCGGGCCTTGTGCCTGGCCGAGGGCGACTACGAGGGTCTCTCTTACAAATCGCTGCCGATGGCGACCTCATTATCCACCTGGATGATGGCGACGTACGCTTCCATAAGCCTATTGTTTACCAGGTTGATCCGGCCCCGGCGCCCTCCGCGGCAGGCTTGCCACCCGGCACTCGGCGCTCATCACTCGTCGAAGGTCACTACACCCTCACGGCCTCGAACCAGGTTCGCTTCGCGCTCGGCCCTTACGACCACACCCTGACGCTGGTCATTGACCCCGTCCTGAGCTACTCCAGCTATCTGGGCGGCAGCGCCGGCGATGTCGCCTACGGCATCGCTGTAGATTCCTCCGGCGACACCTATGTCACGGGAAGCACGGCCTCCCTCAACTTTCCAACTACTTCCGGTGGTGTGCAGACCACGGCCGGGGGTGGGGGCGACGTGTTCGTGAGCAAGTTCAACCCCGGCGGGTCCGCGCTCCTCTTTTCCATCTACTTGGGCGGCAACGGCGCCGACGCCGCTTCCGCCATTCTGCTCGATTCCTCGGGCGACATTTTTCTGGTGGGCAGCACATTCTCCAACAACTTCCCGACCACCACCGGAGCCGCGCAGATTACTTACGGCGGAAACGGCGATGCCTTCCTTACCGAGCTAAAGCCCGATGGTTCCGCCCTGCTTTACTCCACCTATTTGGGTGGGAGCCAAGCCGATAACGCCACGGCTTTGGCGCTCGACAGCGCCGGGGACGTTTTCCTCACGGGCTCCACCCAATCGCACGACTTCCCCACGATGAACCCGCTCCAGCTCGGCAATGACGGGGTGTCCAACGTTTTCGTCACCGAGGTCAATCCCACCGGCACGGCGTTGGTCTATTCCACGTACCTGGGGGGGTCGAGCAGCGACTACGGCACCGCCATCGCGCTCGATGGCTCCGGCAATGTCTATATCAGCGGCTACACCTTCTCGACTGACTTCCCAACTCAGAACGCCTTTCAAAGTGTGCTGGCGGGTGGCTCTGACGCGTTCATCACGGAGTTGACACCTGGCAACACGGCGCTGGTGTTTTCAACCTTCTTGGGTGGGAATTCCATCGACAGAGTATTCTCGATGTGGCTGGATGCCAGCGGGAGCATTTACCTGGCCGGGGACACGCAGTCCACTAATTTCCCAGTGACCTCCAGCGCATTCCAGTCCGTGAATCACGGTCTCGCGGACGCCTTTGTCACCAAGCTCTCTCGCGGCGCCAGCTCGTTGGTTTATTCGACCCTTCTGGGTGGCAGCGGGACAGACGGGATCACCGCGATGGCGCTTGACTCCACGGGCAGCGTCTATGTGACCGGCTTTACCCAATCGGGTGGTGACTTCCCTTTGCGCGATCCCCTGCAGAAGGTACTCGGGATAGCCGGCGCGAGCAACTGTGGAACAACCGCCGCGCCCGTCCTTTGTGCTGACGCCTTCGTGGCCAAGTTAGGGCCCTCGGGGAGTCCAATCTATTCCACTTTCCTGGGGGGAAGTGGCGCCGACTCCGGCCAAGCGATTGCTATCGACTCTTCGGGCACAGCTTACGTGGCGGGCAGCACGGCCTCATCAAACTTTCCCGCCACCGTAGGTGCGTTCCAGTGGGCCTATGCGGGAACAAGTTCCAGTTCGAACGCTTTCATGGCCAAAATCGGCCTGGCGGATGCTCCCGGCCTGACCCTGAGCCCACAGCAGATTAGCTTCGGTAACCAAGCGCTCAATACCACAAGCAACCCGACAACGGTCACCCTCACCAATGAAGGAAGTGCGCCGCTTAGTATCAACAGTATCAGCGCCAGCGGGAACTTCACCCAAAGCAACGGCTGTGGCACATTGTTGCCGTCGGGCGGAGCCACCTGCACCATCCAAGTTACGTTTTCGCCCAGCCAAGCCGGTCAGCAAACCGACGAGGTGCTGATTTCCGACAACTCCGCGGGAAGCCCCCACTACATTACGGTCACGGGGAACGGCGTGCTCTCAGCAGGTTCCCTGAGTCTCGCGCCGGCCACGCTGAGCTTTACCGCGCAAGCGGTCCAGACCACCAGTCCTCCGCAGTCGCTCACGCTCATTAATAACGGGAACGTCGCCGTCACCGTCACCTCCATCAGCGTGACCGGGGACTTCGCGGAAACGAATACCTGCGGGGGGTTGCCCACCACCCCCACTGTTCTTAACGTGGGTCAGGCTTGCACGATCTCCGTCACCTTCACTCCCAGTGGTAGTGGCAATCGCTCCGGCAGTCTCACTGTTCGGTCCGACGCGGCGAACAGCGCGGCGGGGGTGACACTCACGGGAACCGGAACCCCGCAGTTCTCCCTCTCAGCCAACAGCCGTTCGAACGTCGTTGTCATTGGCTCGACTTCCACGACGTTCAGCATCGCGGCGGCGGCTCCCAGTTCGTTTACGGGGAGTATCGCCCTCGCTTGCAGTTCCGGTGCGACCTGCAGCTTCAACCCGAGTTCGATCCTGGCCGGACAGTCCAGCACCCTGACCGTAACCAACCTCTCGGGGACCACCGCAAGCCCCTTGAACTTTACGGTAACAGGGACTTCTTTGGCACAAAGCGCCACGGTAGCTCTGGCAATCTTCCTGGCCGACTTTTCGCTTTCTGCGACACCCTCGGGGGCCACGGTGACGGCCGGGAATTCGATCACCTACACCTTCACAGTCACCCCCACGAACGGGTTCAATCAGGTAGTATTTCTGAGCTGCGGCGTGCTTCCGGCGAATACTACCTGCACGTTCGCGCCCCCCGCCTTGGCTTTGACCGGTGTGGGAAACTTGACGTCCACGCTCACGTTAGAGACCACCGCGCAGTCGGGGCTCTTTCCATGGCGTCCGGAGGGCGGTCCTCCCGGCTTCTGGGAGTGGCCGCTGGTGCTAATGGCCATAACTTTCTTGCTGGCCTTGGCCGCAGGTCTGGGCGGGGTCGGACCTTGGCTCCGGCCGCAGATCAGGTTGGGCCTTCTGCTCGCCGCGATCATCCTGGTGGCGTTCGGCGCGTCGTGCAACAATTATGTGAACCCGATCAACATCACTCCCGTGGTGTCGGGAACCCCCTCCGGCAACTACACGATTACGGTCACGGGGACACTGGCAGACAACAGCAAGGTGACGCGGACGACCACGATTAACCTAACGGTCGCGCCCTGAGCACGCCGCCGATTTTGGTGGGGCCTCGTCGCGCCGAGGCCCGGCATTTGACGAGTTCAAGATTCAAGAAAAGACTTTCCGAGACTGGATGATTTCCGAGGAGGACCGTCGTGAGTGAAAGTACCGGTACTGCCCGTTGTGCCCTGAGCGCCAGCCGAAGAGCGAGCCAGATACGGGCACGCCTTCCCTATGCGTTACTGTTGACAGCACTGCTACTCGGCGCGGCCAGCATTCACGAGGATAGATTTGCGTCGCCTCCGGTCGCCAAGCCCCGTTCTTCCGCCCAATGGGCCCGCCTTTTCTCCGCCTTGCCCATGAGCTTCGAAGCCAACCAGGGCCAGACCGATCGGGATGTGAACTTCCTTTCGCGGGGGCAAGGGTACACTCTGTTCCTCACTCGCGAGGAGGCGGTCCTGAGGCTGAAGGGCCGGCCGTCAGTTGTCGGCAGTCAGTCGTCGGTTTCCAGCCCTGGGATCGAGGGAGCGTTGGCCCAGGGACGCGGGACGACGGATAGTGGCCTCCCAACCACAGACTCAGTTCTGCGCTTGCGCTTGGTGGGCGCAAACGCCGCCGCCGCCGTCACGGGAGCGGACCCCTTGCCGGGCCACGCCAACTACTTCCTCGGCAATGACCCGAAGAAGTGGCATACGGATGTCCCCACCTACGCCCAGGTGAAATACGAGGGGGTTTATCCCGGCGTCGATCTGGTCTACTACGGCACCCAGGGGGGGCAACTCGAGTACGACTATGTGGTCGCGCCCGGCGCGGACACGGCCGCCATCACGTTGGATATAGGGGCGAACCATACGCCCTTACGAATTGCTGCCGACGGTGACCTTATTGCCCACTTGGATAGCGGCGACGTCCGCTTCCACAAACCGGTTGTCTATCAACCAACCCCCGGGTCTCTCGAGCGGACTAGGGACGCGAGACAACGGACTCCCGTCGCGGGGAAATACGTGCTTACTGCCGGAAACCAGGTTGGCTTCGCACTTGGCCCTTATGACCATAGTCGGCCCCTGATCATCGATCCCTACCTGAGCTACGCGACGTACGTGGGCGGCTCTGGCGGTGACATCGGCTATGCCATTGCCGTCGACTCCAACAAGGACGCTTACATTGCGGGCGTAACGAACTCCTCGAACTTCCCCACCAAGGGACCGGAACAATCCACGAACGCCGGCAACGGCGACGCCTTCGTGACCGAGGTGAACTCAACCGGGACGGCGTTGCTCTATTCCACCTATATCGGCGGCTCCGGATCCGATACCGCCACCGCCATTGCGGTGAGCGCCGGCAGTGCCTACATCACCGGCAATACAACCTCCACAAACTTTCCTAACACCGCCCCGCAGAGCGGGGGGACGACAGTGTACCCCTTCCAGACGTCCAATGCAGGCGGAGCCGATGCCTTCGTGGCCGAACTCAATACGGACGGGAACCACCTCGTTTTCTCTTCCTACCTGGGCGGGAGCGGCGCTGACTTTGGCCAAGGCATCGCCGTCGACTCCACCGGAAATGTTTACGTCACCGGCTCGACCCAATCCGCGAACTTCCCCACCGCCAACCCCTTACAAGCGGCCTATAATGGCAATGGTGACGTCTTTGTTACAGAAATTAACCTGACCGGAACGCAAATCCTATACTCCACTTTCCTGGGGGGATCACAGGCAGACGTCAGCCAAGCCATCCAAGTGACCACCTCAGGGAGCAATGCCAATGTCTATGTGACGGGATATACGTTCTCCACCGACTTCCCGCTGGCGAGTCCCTATCAGGCGGCAAACGCCGGCTCGCCGGATGCCTTCGTGGCTGAGATTACCATCACCTCTCCCGCGGAAACTTCGGCGCTCACCTTCTCAACCTACCTGGGCGGGTCAGGAGACGACCGCGCCTACGGGCTCGGCTTGGACGGGACCGGCAACGTCTACATTACGGGGGCCACCGTCTCCACCGATTTCCCCACCACCAGCGGCGCATACCAGACCACTAATCATGGCTTGGCCGACGCGTTTGTCGCGAAACTGAATCCGGCGGGATCTTCCTTGCTCTACTCGACCTATCTCGGCGGCAGCGGGGTTGACCAAGGCAACGCTCTCGCCGTGACCTCGGCCGGCGTGGTCTATGTCACCGGTTTCACCCAGTCCAGTGATTTCCCCACCCTCAACCCGGTGCAGGCGATTCTGGGGGTCAGCGCCGGGCCGCTGTGCGGAACATCCGCGTGCTCGGACGCCTTTGTCACCCAGCTCAACGCCGCCGGCAACGCCTTGGCTTACTCCACCTATCTGGGCGGCAGCGGCCCGGACTTCGGCCAAGCCATCGCCCTCGATAGTACCGGTGATCCCTACATCACCGGCAGCACCTCCTCCACCAACTTCCCGGCCATCGCCGGAGCTTTTCAAAGCAGCCTGACGGGGGTGACGGGTAACGCTTTTGTGGCCAAGATTGATTCCGCCAATCAACCCTCCATAGCCCTGGTGCCCGGCAGCGTGAATTTCGGCAACGAAACCTTGAGCGTAACGAGCGCCCAACAGCAGGTGACCGTGATCAACCCCGGCACCGAACCCTTGGTGATCACCGAGATCGCCTTCGACCACCCCTTCACGACCACCACGACCCCCACGACCACCATAACCTCCGAATCGACTTATGGCTTTGCGGAAACGGATAACTGCGTCGGCATCCTGTCTCCCAGCGGCGGCACGTGTACAATCAATTTGACCTTTACGCCTCCCTCGGTCAGTGCCCAGACGGATGAGCTTAGGATCTACGACAACGCTTACATCGCCGGCGCCGCCAGCACGAGCCAAACCCTCACCCTTACGGGTACCGGTGTGACGGCCGCCACGGCGGTCACGGTGACGCCTACCACCCTTACGTTCCCCAACCAGGCCGTGGGGACCACCAGCGCACCCCAAAACGTCACCATCACGAACACCGGGACCGCCACGCTCAACATCTCCAAGATCAGCGCCGGCACCAGCGGTGATTACACCGAGACCGACACCTGCGGCGCACTGCTCAACACTCTCAGCGTGGGGCAGAGTTGCAGCGTCAGTGTGATCTTCTCACCCACGGCCAGCGGGACCCGCAGCGGCTCTTTGAGCATCACCGACAACGCTACCGGCAGTCCCCAAACCGTGGCGATTTCCGGAGTGGGGCTCGCCGCCTTCTCGATCACTACAACCCTCAGCCTAAACAACAATCCTGTGCTGATTGGGAGCACGTCGACGACCTTCTCTATCGGCGCCAGCGGACCGGACACTTTCACGGGCGTCATCACCCCGCAATGCTCGTCGGGAACGACCTGTACCTTCAACCCCACCACCATCGGGGTCGGCAAGGTCACCACTCTGACGGTCAGCAACCTTACGACAACGCTGACAACGCCTGGCAATCCTTACGCTTTTACGGTGACGGGCGTGAGCGGCTCACAGACTGCTTCCCTCCAACTCAATCTGTTGTTTGAGGACTTTTCGCTTTCCGCCACCCCGTCAGTCCACACCATCGCATCGGGAAGCTCCGCCACTTACACGATCCTCGTCAATCCCCTCAACGGATTAACCGACCATGCGGTCCAGCTCGCTTGCGTGACCGGCGCGGGCGCCGACTTCCCGCCCAACGGAATATGCACGTTTTCCAATCCGACGCCATCTCCCAGTGGGACTGCCTCAAGTATTAACCTGACCATCAACACAGTGAAGTACGTTGCGCCGACTCTCACTCCCCCTCGCGGCCCCACCGGCAAGCTTCCGCCCCTGATTCTCGGGCTCGTCAGCCTTGCGGCGCTTGCCTCCTTGGCGTTGGGCGCCAGGCGCCGGACCCGCCGTGGCCCCCTCGCGCCGGGTTGGCTGGGTTTCCGGCTCGCCACTATCAGTCTCATCCTGACGCTCAATCTGGCGTTGGGAAGCTGCCGTCCCTCGACTCTTGTAAGCTCCGGGACAACAACCGGATCCTATGTGATCACGATTACCGGAACGATGGTCTCAAACACTGCGGTAGTCCGGAATACGGTAGTCAACCTGTCCGTGACGTAAGCGGGACGATCTTTGCCAAGGTCGCGCATCGCTGAGCTGTCTCCGCCCCGGTTGTAGGGAAGGGCCTTTACGGCCCTCCTGCGGCAACACCGTAGACGTGCTCCCCTTCCCTCCCGCAAGGAGGGCGACCCGGCGGGTCGCCCCTGCCCGTCCCATTTTTACGACCACCTCAGAGTTACGTTCTTCTCAACCGTGCCCCCGTTCCCGCCGAACCCCACACCTGCCTCCTTCGACGGCGCCGCCTTCCATCCGCGCCCGCGATTATGATAGCTTCTAATCCGCCCGCGGCCGAGCCCGAATCGCGTTCGGGCCCGTCCTCGGGCGTCGAGATTTCTATTTTGGAGGCTTTGCATGCGCAAGCAAAAATCCAATCGCCGTTCCTTTCTTCGAGGCTCGCTGGCCGGCGCCGCCACGATGGGCGCCACCGCACTGGCCCTGCCCGCCACCGGCGCGCCGGGCAAACCAGCCGCGCAGAAGAAAGTCATCAATATTCCCGGCATCCCTCCCACCCTGACCGGCATGTTCAGCTCCGCGACCCAATTGGGCAACCTGCTGTTCGTCTCCGGTCAAGGCGCGGTCGATCCCGCCACGCACCAAGTCGCTCCCGGCCCCATTTCAAACCAGGTGAAACAATGCTTGGAGAACATCAAAGCGGTCCTCGATGCCGCGGGATCCTCCATGGACAAGGTCCTGAAGTGCACAGTGTTCCTTGCCGACATCGCCGATTTCAAAGCCATGAATGCAGTGTACCACTCTTACTTCACCAGCAATCCACCGGCGCGCACGACCCTTGCGGTGAAGGATCTGCCGCTGGCATCTCCGGTTGAAATCGAATGCATCGCTTGCGTCTGACCGACGGAGCCACCCATGCCGCACTCCTTCACTCGTCGTGATTTCCTCTGGCGCAGCGTGGTGGAAGGAACTCGCGCCCTGCTTGAGGGTCTAAACAAGCCGCGGACTGGCGCGGGCCTCTCGCTTCGGGCCTGCGGTTTCGCAAGGCAATTTCGGTGAACCCCCACAATGAGGATTTGATGAATAGCAACCGAATGCAGTAAGCTAGTCCATTGCGGGGGTGTAGCTCAGCCGGATAGAGCATCGGATTTCTAATCCGAGGGTCGGGGGTTCGAGTCCCTCCACCCCTGCCATGTTTTCAAGCACCTACCGAGAGGCCTGATCCTGTGTCACAGTTAAGGGTGTGCCTCGCCAGCATCACATCTGTCTGAGGGTAATTGACTTTCCTGCAAGTGATCTCCGATATCCTTCAACCTGCTCGCGCTTCTCTCTTCGCTGTTGGGTCTGCTTCTTTCCCCCAGGATGTCCGAGAAATCGCCCTCGAGAATCTTGCGCTGCGTCAGCAACTGGCGGTGATGAAACGGCGGCGTCCACGGCCCCGGCTGCGAACAGCCGGCCGCATCTTCTGCGTCTGGTTATCGGTTGTTTGGATCTCTTGGCGGCAGACCCCCGCTTCGTGGGTGGGAGTCTGCCCTCAGGGTGTTGCTATTCGACCTGCGAGATTATTCCGCGCGGCCCGGCACTTCAATGAGGCGCGGCGGGTACTGCACTCTGTCCTGGTCCGGTTTAGGCACAAAGGCAAACTCGAAGACGATAGAGAGTTCCTCCTGCTGCATGTTGCCGGCCAACTCCTTGTAGCCCCAGTCCCAACGGTCGAGCTGATAGGCCTCCGGCTTTTCGAGCTTCGCGAGCGCCTCGTCGCGGGCCTGCTCGAAGGTTTTCAGTCGCACATTGGGACCCGTGCTCTGAACGGTACGCCAGACGCGGGAAGCGTGCAGTACGGAGCCGTCGTTGTGAAGCGTGACTTTCACCATGCCGCCCGCACCGATGACGGGAATGCGGCTGTCGCCCACGAGGATCTGGCGCCGGTAAGTGACCACGACGGCGCTCTGATTCTTCTGGATCTGGCCGCCGCCCCCCACCGGGGTTGAAGCCGTCATCAAGCGCGTGACGACCGCCTCGCCCAGATCGGGAGTCTCCCATTCCATTTCGCGCAGCAGGCCCCTGGCCTTCTCGAGATACACAGGTTCCTCCAGTTGTGTGTCGCCAAGATCGCAGCTTACTCAAACTGAATCGAGGTTTTCAATCTTGGGTGGACAGCTCGATTCTTTCGAAGTGCGCTTGCTGAAACCTCACCTTCGAGTGCTGCGCCCGCGCTGAAGCAGCATTTCGAGCAGCAAGTGTAGCCATCCGCTCCGCACAGAGAGGAATCTCTGAACTTCCGTCCCTCGCCAAGCGTTATTGGTTGTTGGAGGTTGCCCATGGAGACCCTTTGGCAAGACCTTCGCTACGGCCTGCGCATGTTGTCGAAGAACCCCGGCTTCACGGTCGTGGCGGCGCTGACGCTGGCACTTGGAATTGGCGCGAACACGGCCATTTTCAGCGTCATTAATGCCGTTCTGTTGCGCCCTCTTCCTTTCCATGATCCCGACCGGCTCGTGCAGCTCTGGGAGAGCCAATATGGGGCGGGGCACTACGAGCTTTCTGGCGGGGATTATCTCGATTGGCAGTCGCAAAGCCAGTCCCTGGAAGGAACAAGTCTCTACGGCTTTTGGGGAGGCGTCAACGCCAGCGGCGCAGGTGAACCCGAGCAAGCTACCGCCGCCAAAACCCAGGCAAACTTCTTCTCCCTCCTCGGCGTCACGCCACTCCTCGGACGGACCTTCCAGAAGGGTGAAGATCAAGCCGGACAGGATCACGTTGTCCTGCTCAGCTCCGGCTTCTGGGAGCGGCATTTCGGCGGCAGGAAGGACGCCGTGGGAACATCCCTCGAGCTGAACAACGAAAAGTACACCATCGTGGGCGTCCTGCCTGCTTGGGTTCGATCCCTGGCTCCGATAGACATCGACATCTGGGTTCCACTGGATATGCGCCGGCAAAACATCGCTTCCGGAGGCATGCATCAGTATCGGGCGATTGGGCGAATGAAGCCCGGCGTCTCGGTGGTGGAAGTGCGAGCCGAAATGCAGACCATTGCGCAACGCCTCGAGAAGCAAAATCCCGGCGCGTATTCGGACGAGGGCGCGGTGGTGATTCCCCTGAAAGAGGAGTTGGTCGGGAATTCTCGGGTGCAGCTTCTGATCCTGCTGGGCGCCGTGGCGTTGGTTCTGCTGATCGCCTGTGCCAATGTGGCCAATCTTCTCCTGGTGCGCGCCACGGGCCGCCATCGGGAGATTGCACTGCGCTGCGCGCTCGGCGCCGACCGCGCCCGCATCATCCGGCAATTGCTGACGGAAAGCGTGCTGCTTTCTCTACTGGGCGCGGTTTTCGGGCTGGGGCTTGCCTGGGGGTGTGTGCGAGTTCTCGCCACCGCAGGAAGTGTGCCGCTCCCCCAGGCCAATCCCATCGCTTTGGACGGCACGGTGCTTCTGTTCACCTTCTCCCTCAGCCTCCTGGTGGGGATACTGTTTGGGTTCGCGCCCGCGCTGCAAGTCTCGCAACTCCGGCTTAGTGAAGAGCTCAAGGCGAGCGCGCAGGCGGTTCTCCGTCCCTCGGGCGGGCGCCGCTTTCTGCGCCACGCACTGGTGGTGGGGGAGATCGCGACTTCGTTCGCGCTGCTGATCGGCGCGGGGCTTCTCTTGCGGAGCCTGGCCAAGATGCGGGAAGTCAGCGTGGGCGCTCAGCCGGAGAACGTCTTGACCATGAGCATCGCCTTGCCCCCCCGGAAGTACTCCACCCTGGAACAGCAGGCAACTTTCTATCAACAGCTCCTCGACGGGGTGAAGAACGCTCCCGGAGTGCAGGCCGCGTCAGTCTCTGCCGCCATCCCGCTCGAGCACGTCATGAACAGCTACATCGGCGGCACGGGGCAGGAAAACCCGGCTCTTGATCAGACCCTGGTGGAATTCAACTACATCTCTACGGACTATTTCCGGACCTTCGGCATTCCTTTCCTCAAGGGCCGCGACTTTAACGACCAGGACTTCAAGGATACCGCGGAGGCGGTGCTGAAGGTCGATGCCCTGTCGAAATCCCACAATCTCGAGGCCACTCGGGACATCAGGAAGGTGGCGGTCATCAACCAGACGATGGGGCGCATATTCTGGCCCCAGCAAGACCCGGTCGGCAGGACATTCAGGATGGGCGACAATGGTCTATATACCGTGATCGGTGTCGTCGGTGATGTGAACGAACGGGGAATCCGCCGTCCGGTAATTCCCCAAGCCTACTATCCGCTTCCCGAGGCGCTGGACGAGCCGGGCCTCCCCATGCGGATCGCGATCCGGAGCCCGGGCGGAGTAAAGGCCGTGCTGCCCACGGTTCGCGCCAAAGTCCGCGCCCTCGATAGTGGCCTGGCACTTTCCCACGTTCGCACTATGGAAGACGTTATTACTGCATCCATAACGATGGCCGGCACGAGTTATCAAGCGCTCCTGCTCGGCTCTTTTGCCCTGCTGGCGCTTGTCCTCACGGCGGTCGGGATTTACGGCGTGATGGCCTATGCGGTCTCGCAGCGCAGGCATGAAATCGGCCTCCGCATGGCTCTCGGTGCACCACGCAGCTCCGTTACGGGGCTGGTCATCGGCCAGGGCGCTAGGCTGACACTGGCCGGTGTGGCCATCGGCTTGGCGGGCGCGTATGCTCTCTCGCGGCTCATGTCCAGCCTGGTGTACGGCATCAGGACGACGGACCCGCTCACTTTTGCTGCGGTGGCAGGGTTGTTGACCGCCGTGGCCTTGCTTGCCTGTTACGTCCCCGCACGGCGGGCGACCAAGGTCGATCCCATGGTGGCGCTGAGGTATGAGTGAAATGTTCCGAGATCAGCCACGAGCAGGCTGGCACACTTCGGTTGCACGCGAGAACGCCTCAAAAGAAATCGGCCTCCGCGGGGCGCGGAGGCCGGAGAGCTTCGCATCGTTTCCTTTGCACAATAGGGGAAATGCACTACGCCTAATGTCTGCTTCGACTTCCCAGTAGCGCTCGATGGGTTATCCGGCATCAAGATCGTCGGAACTTCGGTCAACCATAAGGATTGGCGGACTCGCAGCCGTGGCGGGGGGGCCGCGGTTGGACAGGCTGCTGAAAAAGGGCCTCTGTCATGCTATGTCCGCCGCGGCGGACGAAGCATTCGCGCCTTGGTTCGGCCCTTTCACGCAAAAACCCAGAGCCAGATCCTTCGCAGAGTTTACCCTGAGCCGGCAGAGCAAGATCCTTCGCTGCGCTCAGGATGACAACGAAGGGCTCAGAATGACAGCGAAGGGCCAAGTATGACAACGAAGGGCTCAGGATGGCATCGGCGGGGGCCTTTTCCGCGGCCTGTGAAACTCCAACTCACTCGTCAAGCAAGGCGCCAGCGGGACTAGATTTGTCTAGGGGGTATTCGCATGGGGGGTGGGAGAACCTGCCTGGGAGGGAGGTTCGGGAATACGCACGCCTTTCCCAACCCTCGCAAATGCTAAGTCATGCCTTATCTTTGGGTTCCAGCTTGGTTTACACAGACACATCTCCCCGGCCACCGCCTTGCGATGGCCGGGGAGCTAGCATCCCTAAGTCTTCAGTTCTTCCCAGGGGTCGGCTCCCTCTTATGAGGGCAGCAACAATTACCGGCGTCGGCGCAGCAAACCGCCAATTCCAAGCAAGCCCATACCCAGCAGTGAAAGCGTGGCAGGCTCTGGCACGCTCGGCACCCCGGTTGTCAGGGCTCCGTTCGCAATACCCACCCCCTTAAAGTACTCGCTTGCGCCATTGCCCAGGGTAAGCGTACCCGTGACAACTGAACTGCTGGGGCAACCTGGGCAACCCAGAGCCCAATCCGCAAATGCTTGGCTGTACGTACCGGACACCTCGCCCACAAGGTCCCAACTCTGTTTGACTGGAATCAGGTTGTAGTATTTAGAAGTGAAATCCCCACCCCCAAGAGTAAAGGACCCGGTGAAGATCGTATCGCCAATGTTTATCGTCCCCCCACTCTCACCGGCCAAGGCAGTATCCGCTGTGATTATGATACTCCCCCCGTTGCCCCAGGTAACGGTAAACATGTTGCTGCCGCCGCCGCTCGCACTAAGACCAGACGTCAGCGGGGGCGTGCTAAAGGCTAGGTTCGCCACCGTTCCCGGATGGGCAACAGCAGGCAAGGATTCTGGGGTTCCTGTGTACCCGGAAATCGTGGCAGGGGCACCCACCGGCGTAGTGGATCCTGACGTTGTCTCAATTGTGCTCCCAGCACCGCAGAAGGTGCCGAGCACCATAAAGGCACAACCACCCCCACCCGTCACACCAACATCGGTAATGGTTCCGGCGCTCGTCGCTATGCCAACGGGCCCAATCCCCCACTGGAAAGAATTGGCCAAGCCAACCGCCGGTATCAAAAACAAGCAAAGCGCAATCAACAGGGATGCTTTTTTCATGTACTCCTCCTAGGGTCAAATACACTATTCGCTTCGATACGTAGCACGCAACATGCCAATTGGGCCGTACAGTTTCCGCCCTTTCATTTCAATGGTTTAGCTGGATCATGGTTCGGAATCCCCGCCCGGATGTGCAAACCATTGCAACGATTGAGCACTATCAGGGAAATTCCTTGGAACATCTCAGAACCTGCTCCACTCTGCATATCAAGCCTCGGCAACCGGGTGTGTCGACACTTTGACCCGCCCCAGCCGGCCCGGCATGGAAAGCCCCGCGTCCCGAATCTTATAAAGCAACGCCCGGTAGCTAATGTTGAGCGCTCGCGCCGCCCGCTTGCGGTTCCAGTGGTGAGCCTGCAGAGTCCTCAGAATAACCCGTCGCTCAACTTCCAGCACCGCTCGTTGGGTGATCTCCTTGAGCGAAACCGGGCCGTCGACGGGAATATGGGGCTCGAAGGGCGAGGCTGGACGCCTGCTCACCAGATCGCTGGTGATGGCTTCCTCCGTCCCCAGAATCACATAGCGCTTGACTAGGTTCTCAAGTTGGCGGATGTTTCCCGGCCAATCGTAGGCCTGCAAGATCTGCATCAAGCGGGAAGGGACCGGGCGCGGTGTGCACTTGAACATGGCGCCATGGGCCTCAAGAAAGTACCCCACCAGGTCCGGAATATCCTCCCGCCGGTCCCGCAAGGGCGGAAGTTGCATGTCCACGACATTGATCCGATAGAACAGGTCGGCGCGAAAGGCGCCCGCCTCGATTTCCTTTTCGAGGTGGCGGTTCGTAGCGCAAACCACCCGCACTTCGACGCGCTTGTCCTCCTGGGCGCCGATCCTGCAGAACTGACCGTCCTGCAGAAGCTGCAAGAGTTTCGCCTGCAGCCCCATGTCCAGTTCGGCAATCTCGTCCAGAAACAGGGTGCCGCGATTCGCCATCTCCACCCGGCCGGGTTTGGTGCCATAGGCCCCCGTGAACGCGCCCTTTTCGTAGCCGAAGAGCTCACTCTCCAACAATGCGCTGGGAATAGCAGGACAACTGACCTTCACGAGCGGTCCGTCGCTCCAAGGGGACTGGATATGCAGCAGCTTGGCCAGAATCTCTTTGCCAGTCCCGCTTTCTCCCTGGATGAGGACGGGCACGTTTGTCCCCGCCACTTTTCGGACCTTATGGCGCACGATACCCATGGCGAGAGAGTGGCCGAAAACCACGGAGTCCGGCGGGAGACTCAGCTCACTCGGAATGAAAGGCAACTCCCCGTTGCCAGGCTTATCCATATTCCTCTGGGACTATAGCGAAGCACTTTGCTTGATTAGGAACATATAATAGCACATGATAGACCAAATGTTTGCACACTCGATTCGGGTCATCAATCCCTTCAACTCTATCCGAGCATATGGACCAATGTCAATCTGTTCAATAAGATAAATGAATCAAGCCAAGACCTTGCTGGAGACAGAACACCCCCCCCTAAGGTTGGCCGGTAATTGGAAAAGAGGGAAAATACTTGCACATATGGGAAGTGAATTTCTCTAAGATGGTGCTTAGGAACCCACGCCGGCTACGCACCAGCATGGGCGAGACCCCGATACATCGGGGCCAACTGCCCGTGCTGCGTCGCCACTGCAGTGCCGGTCTACCCGGATCTCTCACCGCGGGAATGGAAGGGCGGGGCTTCACAGGCTGCGGAAAAACGCTGGTTTTTTGCTTTCCGGTTCTCTGGCGAGCTGATCGCTGGCCGTTTTGGGCTGATCCGCAGGGATCTGCGAGGTTCGTTTGGGTCT
>Ga0116116_1000463_pt1 | contig 43828 bp, 47 predicted proteins | sample June2015DPH_10_1_FD_89722 | JGI IMG/M metagenome (GOLD analysis project Ga0116116, IMG submission 89722) | Peatland microbial communities from SPRUCE experiment site at the Marcell Experimental Forest, Minnesota, USA - June2015DPH_10_150 | ecosystem: Environmental > Terrestrial > Soil > Wetlands... | reverse complement strand
GATTGAGAGGATGAGGGGGGTGCCGAAGGAGAAGCAGTCGGAGGAGGGGATAAAAATTTGTGTGGAGACGATTCAGAAAGTGAGGGAGATTCCAGGGGTACGGGGGATTCATATTATGGCGATCGAGTGGGAGGAGAAGGTGGCAGAGATTGCTAAAGCTGCAGGACTCCTACCCAGGCCGCAATTGACGTAACTCGTACCTCGCCACTCGTGAATCGTAAGGAAAAAACGAAACACGAATCACGAGTCACGGAAAAGGGGATTTATTGATGGAGACAATTTTAAGGACCAATCTGGCAGAAACCATTCGTAAGGAATGTGGGGAGAATGTTTTTCTCTGCTATTAGTGTCAGAAATGTTCTGCAGGTTGTCCGGTGGTCGAGCACTTTGATCTCGCTCCCAATCAGGTGATGCGGGCCATCCAGTTTGGGCAAAAAGAGATGGTACTCCATTCGAAGACCATCTGGCTCTTTGCAATGTGTGAGACCTGTGCCACCCGTTGTCCCCATGACATCAACATCACAAAGATCATGGACGCTTTAAAGATCATGGCTCAGAAGGAAGGAATTGAATCCGAGGTTCCATCTGTTCCCCTCTTTTATCGAGCCGCCCTAAGAGGAATCAATTGGTTTGGAAGAATGTATGAGGCCGGGTTAATGGGGGAGATCTATCTCCAGCAGACGATGTCGGGCCCACTCAACTATCAGTAGGTATGGAAGAATGATTTGCCATTAGCCCTGAAGATGTTCAAGGCTGGGAAGCTGAAGCTCTTTCCGACTTTTGGAAAGCCGAAAGCCAAGAAGAGGGCCGCCGAAGGACTACAATAATTCATGGACAGACCTAAAGAGATCGATTTTTTAATTATCCCAATTATGAAGAGAAAGATGTTGAAAGTCTCTCTTTTGCCTTTTTTCGTCCTTTTTTTTCTGCTTGGATCGGCGTATTCTTCTTCCCCTTCTACGAAGGAGACTCTCCCCAAACGATCCTGGTGGATCGATATGGGAAAGTTCTTATCCTCCTCTCACGGTCGCCTTTCGTGTTCAGAGTGCCATCCAGACATCGAAGAAAAAGGTGTAAAACATCCTGATCCGAAGCTCCTTGGAAGAACATCCACGCTTCTTTTCGATTACAAAAAATGTGAGAAGTGTCATCCTCAAGAATACCAGCGTTATCTTAAAGGGGCACATGCGAAGGCACTCGTAGAGAGAAAGAAGGATGCGCCCACCTGTGGAAACTGTCATGTGACCCACTATGTCGTCTCTGGCCGATCCCGCCTTGAACTAGGAAAATGGATGACCGAGATATGCGGTACTTGTCACCCTATACAGAAGCGGACCTATCTTGAAAATTATCATGGGAAAACGGCTGCTTTGCTGGAATATGAGGCCTCAGCTTACTGCACCGACTGTCATGGTGCCCATACCTGCCTCTCCTTGAAGAAGAAGGAGGATGCCCTGGAGGCCTGTCAGAAGTGCCACCCTAATGCAAAGCTTCGATTTACAGGCTTTGTGATTCACGCCTCTGAGGAAGGGGTGAAGAAAGAGGATGTGGAGAAATTAGAAAAAATAAGGATAATCCGTTGGATCGAGGTCGGTTTTGGGATTCTCGTATTTGTAGTACTGGCCTTCTTCTATTCTCATACATTGGTCTGGACACTCAGGAAGGTTCATGAATGGCTAAAAAGGGAATGAAGCAATGGCAATGAATGAAACAAAAACCGAAGTTTATTGGAGGTTTAATGTCTTCCACAGATTCATCCACCTGGTGATGATGATGACATTCATTGGCCTTGCCTTGACCGGACTTCCTATAAAATATCCCGATGCTTTCTGGGCCAGAGGATTGGTTCTCCTCTGGGGAGGGGTGAAAGGGGCTGGCATCTTCCACCGGTGGTTTGCTGGTATCACCTTCAGCTATTTCTTTCTTCACCTGCTCTGGGTTCTCTACTATCGAATCATTCTGAAAGGAAACCTTTTCGGTTCGGATTCCATGATTCCCTCTTGGAAGGATTTAAAAGATCTTTATCAGCATATTACCTACTTTTTAGGAAGAGGGGATCCTCCGAGGTTTGGTAAATTCACCTATTGGGAGAAATTTGACTATTGGGCTGTGTTTTGGGGGATTGTCTTTATTGGGGGATCGGGTCTCGTTCTCTGGTTTCCTGAGTTCTTCTCGCGTTTTTTGCCAGGGGTCTTATTCAATATTGCCTACACGATCCATAGCGACGAGGCCTTATTGGCAGTGGGGTTTATCTTCATTGTCCACCTCTACAATGCTCACTTCAGGGCCGGTGTCTTCCCTTTGGATCGATCTATCTTCACTGGAAAGATTGATGTGAAGGAGATGATGGAGTGCCATCCATTGGAGTGGGAATATTTAAACGAATCCCCTGAGAAGAAAAAGAAAAGAAGAGTGAGACAAGACCTCCTTCTCCTCTTTCTTGTTGTTTTTATTGCAGGCCTCATCCCTTCTCTCTCTTTTGCCCGAGGATTGACCGACGAAGAGATCATGGAGGCGGAGAAGAAACTTTGCTGGAAGTGCCATCGTCAGTCTAATTTAAATAGCAACGAGGGGATCACGACTTCGATCCTTCTCTGCATGGAGTGCCACGGAAAGAAGGACGTCGAAAAGAAGGTGGATGAAAAGCCGATCTCCCTTTATATCGATGAGAAGGAGTTTGGAAAGACGGTCCATCGGAGGATCGCTTGCATCCGATGCCATGATGGGGTTGCGACCTCGCCCCACCGAACTTCATTGATCGAATGTGCTTCCTGCCACGGATATCATGGTGAAGGGACAGCTCATGACCCTCATCGAAGTGTCAACTGCGAGGCCTGCCACCATGAGTCAAAGGAGGTGATGAAGGATCCAAAGACCGGGAGAATTGTTCTGAGGATGGTGAAGGACGGGGTTCCGCTTAAGATGACCTCTCATCGCCTTGCCGACTTTAGAGATAAGAAAACGTGCGAAAAGTGCCACTTCACTAACAATCAACTGGGGGCTCCTATCCGTGCCCTTCCGGCTAAGAGTCTGATCTGCATGGGGTGTCACAGCAGCTCAGTGACTCTCAATGATCCGGTCTCCATGGTTTCCCTCATCCTTTTTATCGTTGGTATTGGAGCAACCCTCACCTTCTGGTTTCAGGGGACGATGGTTGACCCTTCCTTTTCCACCCATGAAAAGCTTTCCTACATTGGAGAAAAAGCCTGGCAAGTCTTCTTCTCTAAGAAGATGCTTACTCTCCTCAAGGTCTTTGTTGTGGACGTCCTCCTGCTCAGAAGAATCCTGAAGGAGAGCGTAAGCCGCTGGACGATCCACAGTCTCATCTACCTTCCCTTCTTTCTTCGGTTTCTGATCGGATTGATTCTTCTTCTCCTTTCCGTTGCCTTTCCGAGGAGTCCGCAAGTGGCTGTGTTACTTGATAAGAACTATCCTTTCATCGCCTTCACCTACGATTTTTTGGGATTATGTATTATAATTGGAACAATTGGTGCGATCATGAGGCGCGTACAGGGAAAAACCCAAAAGGCTGTCACTGGCGGGCAGGATTATGTGGTCCTTGGTCTTGTCGGAGCTATCCTATTGACAGGCTTTTTGGTGGAAGGAATGAGGATACTTCTTACGGCCCTCCCTCCTTCAGCTGCACTTCCATCTTTTATAGGTTATCCCATCTCACTCCTTCTCGGCCTCTTTTCTGTCCGCTGGGAGGTTGTCTATCCCTATGGGTGGTATGTCCATGCCATTCTAACAGGAGCACTGGTTGCCTACCTCCCCTTCAGCAAAATGTTCCATATCCTGGGCAGCCCTCTCATTCTCTTGATCAAGGCTGCAGTGGGGGAGAAATGAAGCTGGGCTTTTCCCGTAGAGTCCTAAATTGGTTCAAGGCTCTTATTTACTCCAGGCGTTTTTCCCAAAGCTGGATGGGGAAGAATCTATCCATGATTCAGCTGATGGAGCTGGACGCCTGCACCCATTGTGCAATGTGCACCTCCCGTTGTTCTGTTGCTATCGCTTTTGAAGGGATTCCAAACATCAATATTCTCCCTTCCGAAAAAATCGCATCTATCAAGGCCCTGGCTTCGGGCAGACCGCTTGGAGAACGTGAGCTCAAGGATATTCAAGAGGGCGTCTATCTCTGCACCAATTGCTACCGTTGCACAGTGGTTTGTCCAGTAGAGATCGATCTACAGAATTTTTGGATTAAAGTTAGGGAACTCCTCCTTCAAAGAGGAATACCTGAACTTTCTGTCCTCTCCCCTCTCTCATTTTATCGAGGTTTGATGAAGGGGGAGACGGCTCAAGGAGATTACGAAAAACCTCTGATCCAAGCAAGAGAGGCGATTGCGGCTCAATGCGATTTAATGAAGAAGAAGGATAAAGTTCTGCCTTTGACCCCTACGGATAGAAAATTCAAAAGTGGGCTGAACCTTTCTGCTCAGGCAAAAAACTTTTCGGTTTGCTTCGGCTGTCAGACCTGTACGACCGTCTGTCCTGTGGTGGGCAACTATGAAAATCCCCAGGAGGCCCTGGGGCTCTTGCCCCATCAAATTATGCATGCCGCTGGATTAGGGTTGAGGGATCTGGCCTTTGGTTCCAATATGCTCTGGGATTGCCTCACCTGCTATCGATGTCAGGAGCAGTGTCCCCGAGGGGTATTCGTGACCGATGTGCTTTATGAGCTCAAGAATCTAGCGATCAAATATGTGAAAGAGAAGGTGTTATGAAGTTCGCGCTATTTTTAGGTTGTCAAATCCCCGTTCGATTGAAACAATACGAAACCTCATCAAAGGCGATCTTAGAGCGACTCGGTGTGGGGCTCGTCGATATCGAAGAATTTAACTGTTGCGGGTACCCTTTGAGGAACATCGAATTCAAGGCCTTTCTCCTGGCATCAGCGAGAAATCTTTCCCTGGCCGAAAAGAAGAAGCTGGATGTGATGACCTTGTGCCAGTGTTGCTACGGGACCCTGAAAAAAGCGAACTTTCTCCTGAGAGAGAATGCCTCCTTGCGCAAGGAGGTGAATGCGGTTCTTGAGCGAGAGGGCCTTCCATACGAGGGAGAGGTTGAGGTGAAGCATCTCCTATACGTTCTTCATCAGGAGGTGGGGGTCGAAGCGATTAAGAAGAAGATTGCGAAGACCTTTAAGGGGCTTAAAATTGCCGCTCACTACGGGTGTCATGCACTGCGGCCAAGCCAGGTCGTCCGGTTTGATAATCCGGTGACTCCCTCCATTTTTGATCAGCTGGTGGAAGCTACCGGTGCCGAGAGCATCGCCTGGCGGATGCGGCTCGAATGTTGTGGCGCTCCTCTTTGGGGGATCCATGATGAGTTATCAACGGAGATTACGTTAAAAAAGCTAAAAAACGGGAGAGAGTCGGGCGCGGATTATCTCTGTACTGCTTGTACCTATTGCCAAATCCAGTTCGATACCGTTCAGCAGATGATTCTCTCTCAACGGGGTTTAAACCATCCTCTTCCCTCCATTCTCTATCCTCAGCTTCTGGGTCTGAGTATGGGGATTAATTCTGAGACCCTCGGACTAAAGATGAATAAGATACCGATCAGTGAGGTCGAACAATTACAAACAGAGCAGATAGAAATACCAGCATAAAATAGCTTTCATCCTGTTTTTTCAGGAGTGACAAGCGAGGGTACAGCCGAGAGTGGGTTCAGTCATGGTGGTCGGTGGAGGCATTGCTGGGATGCAGACCGCGTTGGATCTGGCCAATTCCGGCTATTCCGTCTGCCTCGAGGAGAGATCCTCCTCCATCGGCAGGGTGATGGCCCAGCTGGACAAAACCTTTCCCACCAATGACTGTTCCATATGAATCCTTTCGCCCAAACTGGTCGAGGTCGGCCGGCATCTCAACATTGAGTTGTTAACCCTTTTAGAGGTGAAAAGCATCTCCGGGAAGGAAGGGAATTTTGAAGTCGAGATCATTCAACACTCCCGTTATGTGGACCCGGCAAAGTGTATTGCCTGTGGACTCTGTGCTGAAAAATGGCCGACGAAAGTAGACATTGAGTATGATGTTGGTCTCGGCAAGAGGAAGTCCATCTATATACGGACGAGGCTCAGAGAAGGATTGAAGAGATATTCGATCGAAAAGATTCTTTGCCAATGCCGCCTGGTGGCGACTCTTAATTCGCTCACCTACAATGTCCTTTGGGTCATGAAAAGAAAAGCCTTGCCTCGATTGTTGTGGCCTCTCCCCTGTGCCATGTCAATTTAGATGCCCGCCAAAAACAGATTTAGGAAGAATTTAAAGAAGAGTTTAACCTCCCGATCATCTACTTCACCCAACTTATGGTCTTGGCCTTCGGCTCAAAGTCAGAAGAATTGGACCTAGATAAACACTTCGTCGATCCATTGCCTCTTTTAAAAAGAGAATAGAAATAAAATCGGTTTAAAAAGGCCTTTCAATTCTTTGCTTTGAACAGAGCTGTTAAGAAAATTTATCAGCAAAATTCACAATTTACTACCGCGATAATTCATAAATCAAACCTCATAAATGCTAATAAAAAATAACATAATTCTTTGTAATTATTATATAATTTTGTTACTTGCGGAAACCAAGAAAAATTAAAAGATAAAAAAGTTTAATTTTATCTTGACAAACTTCAATTGTTGAGATAAAATACTTATAAAAATCAGATAAGGAGGGTAGTTTATGGAAAAAAAGACTTCTGGTGAACAACTCAAGAAAAAAAGGGAGAGGAGTTCATCATACCCCCAGTTTAATATAAAAGAATGTATGGACTTCGCGGAAAAAGTCTTCGAAATGGGACCGAAAAATGTCCTTTTGGACGAAGCTGCAAAAAGGGCTGGCTACAGAAATAAAGAAGTAGGCTCCTTTCTTGGCCTAAGAGCTGCAGCAAGGTATTTTGGTTTGGTTAAATACGATAAGGATTACATTTCAGTCACAGACCCTCTTATCAATGTGCTACTTGAAAAGTCAAACAATGCTAAAAATGATTTTGTTCGAAAGTTGATCTTATTTCCTACTCTTTACAAAAAGGTTTTTGACAATTTTGCTGGAAAACAACTACCTAATGAAGAAGATTTGGCTAGGAGGCTTTCAATAGATGAGCAGTACGGGATTAGCAAAGAAGCCAGCAAGTCTGCTGCAAAGGTTTTCAGAGAATCTGTGAAATTTGCTGATTTATTGGATAGTAATGACCGTCTTAAATCTCCAGATGAAGTTATCTCTAAAATGGAAGAAAAAGATAAAATCACAAGTATGGAGAATGAACGTCCGGGCCCAATAGAAGAAGATAAAGGAATTAAGCTTGATAGGTATGAAATAACATTACAAATGGGTGTAAAAATATCTCTTTTACTTCCTCCAATATTACCTCAAAAAGATAAGCAACGAATTAAAACGATGATCGATCTCATCCCTGAAGGACTGGATGCTGGAGAGTAGAAGAATGAAAAACAAGAAAGGTGTTACAGTAAAACCTTAGAGATTTACACGACAATTTGAGGAGTCGCTTGCAGCCCAACCTGATGAGATTATCGATCTCTTTGAAAAGAAATTAGAAATTTTCTTGACCAATATATTCCATCCTTCCTTCAGAACAAAGAAGATAAAGGGTTTGAAAAAAAATATTATATGGGAGGCTTCATTGACGATGGATTACAGGTTCACATTTCAGATAGGAGAGAACGACACGATTATATTTAGAAACATAGGCAAACACTCTATTCTAAACAAAAAGAAATTTTAGCGTTACTGTGAAGATTTTTTCAGTTCCTTTTTTCTCTTTCTAAGATAAGAAATTCCTTCTTCTGCAGTTGTGAAGACTCTTGAAAGATTCCCTTCTTTTATATTTTTTTCAGCATTTCTCTCAGCATCTTGCCACTCTTTTTCCCAAAAAAATGCTTGATCTGCATCAATCAACTTCTTTGCTTTTACATTTACATTTCCTTCTTCAAAGTAAAAATCCAAATAGTCTCCTGTTGAAACATTCAGCTTTTCCATGATCTCTTTCGGTATTCTGACTTGGCCGCCAGGGCTTATTTTCACCGTTGGCATATAGTTTATATTACACAATTAAACAAATTTGTCAAATGTTTTGATTTTTAATTCTTACGCATCATCGTGCTCACCGCTTTCTCCAGTCCATCAAGGGTCAGTTCAAACATGGGAAAGATCTCCTGGATATGATTGATGGAACGGGTGTAGGGCCATTCTTCGGCGAGCTTTGGATTAATCCAGATGGCATGGGGAAAGGTTTTGGCAATGAACTTCAGCCTCTCATAACTGGGTTTTCCGGATCTCTCGTCAACATAGATGGAGCCATCTGTGGCCATCAGTTCATAGGGGGCCATGCTCGCATCCCCTACGACGATGAACCTCGTTTCCGGATCAAGACGGACCAATTCATCCACTGGCAATGGTTTAGAACGCCTCGGAGGATCTTCCCAGAGATAGTCATAGATGGTGTTATGGAAAAAAAATGTTTTGAGATCTTTGAACTGGGCCCGGGCATAATTAAAGAGCGTTTGAACCAACTCGATATAAGGCTCCATGGACCATCCGCCATTGTCGATGGCAAGGATTATCTTTAACCGGTTCTTCAGGCTCCGATCAAATACAATCTCAATTTCTCCTGCGTTCCTCATGGTCTCGTAAATGGTCTTATCAATATTCACTCTATCCTTAGGACCGAAAGGAACCATATTCCTCAGCCTTTTGAGAGCCTCTCCCATTTGAGAGGCAGTCATTGGTCCTTCCTGGGAGTAGTCACGATACCTTCGATCCATGGCCACTTTGACAGCTGACTTATTTCGAGAGACGCCACCCACTCTCATTCCACCTGGATGATAACCGGAATGTCCCACAGGGGAAGTCCCTCCTGTTCCAATCCACTTGTTTCCTCCATGATGTGCCTCAGTTTGTTCTTTCAATCGGTCAAGAAAGTATTTGAGCAATTCATCCGGGCTCAGTTTTAACAAATCGTCTTCATTCACCCCAAGGGCATCTGCTAAACCTTTTGGATTTTTCAACCATTCGTCCAGCAGGGCACGGGCGATCTCGGACAATTCAATCTCTTCTGGTTCCTTAAACTCAGCGCCCTTGAACTGATGGGCAAAAACCTGGTCGTAAAGATCGAAATACTTCTCACTTTTTACCAGAATCGCACGGGCCCCTGTGTAAAAGTCATCCAGAGAATTGATCAGCCCCATACTCAAGGCCTTCTGAAGCCTCAAGAATGAAGTGGGAGACACGGGAATTCCTGCTTTTTTTAAAAAGTAAAAGAAATCGGTGAACATAATTCCCCTAACTTAATGCATAGAGCATGGAGCATAGCGCATGGCGTTTAGACTCTAAGCCCTTTGCCCTTTGCCCTTTGCAAAATTATACCCTGAATCGGGCTACTGCATTCTGGGCGACCACATAATCCGGGCTCTTTTTAAACAGGACGCCCAAGAAAGGAACCTCTCCTTTGATCAGATCCTTCACCCTGAAGTCGGGCTCTGCCTTTAAGGCTCTAATCCAATTAATCAGCTCCCGAGTGGCAGGTTTTTTCTCAATGCCTCTGATTTCCCTGAGACGGTAAAATGTTTTGACAGTGCTATCGAGCAGTTCCTTATCGATTTCTGGGAAATGAACCTGAACAATTCTTCTCATCATGTCAGGTTCTGGAAAGGCAATGTGGTGGAAATTACACCGACCCAGAAATGGATCGGAGAGGTCTTTTTTGGCATTCGAAGTGATGATGATCACGGGCCGATGTTTTGTTTTGATGGTTTTATCGATCTCGATAATATCGAATTCCATCTGATCCAGCACATCCAGCATATCATCCTGGAAATCGGTATCCGCCTTATCGATCTCGTCAATCAAAAGAACCACTCTCTCATCCGAGACAAAGGACTGCCCGATCTTTCCCATCCGAATGTACTCTTCGATATTGCTGACATCCCTTTTTGAATCCCCAAAGCGGCTATCGTTCAAACGCGTGAGGGTATCATACTGGTAAAGGGCATCAATCAGCTTCATGCTCGATTTGACATTCAGAACAATCAGCCTCATGCTAAATACTTCGGCGATGGCATGGGCCAGCATCGTTTTGCCTGTTCCAGGCTCTCCCTTGAGCAGAAGAGGCATTTCCAGAGCCATTGAAATGTTGACGATTCTGGCAAGCTCATCATCCAGCACATATTTTGAAGCACCCGTAAATCCTTTTGTTTGAGTTTCTTTGTGCATATCTCCGCTCCTTAATCAATCCTATGAGAATTTAGATGATGATATGATAACCATTTTCTCATCATGTTTCAACCCAGACCTGACATGAGAAGATGGAATTAAACACATTTTTAATTTCTGATCTGAAATTTTTCAATCCGCAATCAACAATCCGCAATCTGCAATGGAGCGGCTTCTTGTATAAATATCGAAAATCTGTTTAAATTTGGGCGAGAAAATGGTTTGAAGAACAGTATGAAACATGTCATGTTGAGGCATTGAGTCAAATGTTCCTTCCTGTGATGAATCGGCGACGGTGGGTGACACTCAATATTTCTATTGGTGTCTATATGTCCACACTGGATGCCAGCATTGTAAATATCTCCCTTCCTACGATCATACGGTCTTTAAATACCGATTTGACAGCCGTGGCCTGGGTGGTGATGGCCTATTTGATCGTCATCACCGGATGCCTGCTTTTGATGGGAAGGTTATCCGATCTTTTTGGACAGAGAAGGCTTTACCTCATAGGGTTTTTAACATTTACGTCGGGCTCGGCCCTTTGCGGTTTTTCACCTATGATCTATTTTCTCATCGGCTCCAGGATGATTCAGGGATTGGGCGCTTCTGCCCTGATGGCCAACGGTCCTGCGATACTAACCACTGCCTATCCAGAAGAGGAGAGAGGTAAGATATTGGGGATTTTGGGTTCTGTCGTCTCTGCAGGATTTTTAACAGGTCCTATTCTTGGCGGATTTTTGGTTGAGCATCTCGGGTGGAGATCGATCTTCTTTATCAATCTCCCCATCGGTGCCATTGGAATTTATCTCTCTTCGAAAGTCCTCGAAAGAGTCGTCCCAACAGGTAAATCGCGAGTGGATCTCTGGGGAGCCATTCTGCTCTTTTTCTTTTTGACCTCGCTTCTCCTTTTCCTTAATCAAGTGGTTCAAGGATTAGCTCCTCTTCTATGGTTATGGCTCTTTCTCAGTCTGTTCTGGTTCAGTCTATTTATCATTGTGGAGCTTCGATCCCCTTCTCCCTTGGTGGATCTTAAAGTTTTTAGAAGACGGCTCTTCATCTCCTCTCTTGGAGCAAGCTTCCTTTCCTTCTGGATGAGTGCTGCCCATACCTTCGTCATCCCTTTCTTTCTCCAGAATATTTTGGAATATTCACCATCCAAAGCAGGGATGCTCATCTTCCCGGTTGCCCTCACCATAATGGTGATGGCTCCTTTTGCAGGAAGGTTTTCCGATCGTGTTGGAGTAAGAATCCCGGCCACCATAGGTTTGGCCCTAACTTCTTTGACCGTCTTTTCATTTACTTTTTTGAAGCTGGGTACAAATGATTTAGACATCCTCTGGAGACAGATTGTTCTTGGCATCGGGATCAGTCTTTTCAATCCAGCCAATAACAGCGCTATCATCGGCTCTTTGCCCCGTGAGAAGGTGGGTCTGGCCTCAAGTTTTTTAGCCCTTTCGAGAAATTTGGGAATGGTGATTGGAGTCGCCTTTGCAGAGATGGTCATTGCTTTCAGGCTCCCTGCCGCCCCACTGGAAATAGCAAAGGCAGGCCCTTCTCTGGAGAGTATTCAGGATGTTTGGAAGCTTGTCCTCATCATTGGGCTAACAGCGATCCTCATCTCTTGGACAAGGGAGGGGAGATCTAACGTTTCTGGAGGGAAATAATTATTACACTCTAACTGAGCAAGCCCCTGCATTTATCTTGGGGAGTCGAAGGGGGGGAGTCGAAGGGTTGACTTTTTGGAGATTTCTTGAAAAAATAAATTTGAGTGGAGGCTTTTAGTGAAACGTTCAGATGGAAGAGGGTTTAAAGCTCTGAGGCCGGTAAAAATTACAAGAAATTATTTGAAGCATGCAGAGGGATCGGTTCTCATCGAAATAGGGGATACCAAAGTCATCTGTACAGCCAGCGTAGAAGAGAGGGTACCACCGTTTTTAAGAAATACCGGAAAGGGCTGGGTTACCGCAGAGTATTCCATGCTTCCCCGTTCAACGCATACCCGTACTTCCAGGGATTCACTGACAGGCCGAGGAAGCGGCCGTGCTTTTGAGATTCAAAGGTTGATTGGACGCTCTTTGAGATCAGTGACCGATCTCAACACATTCGGGGAGAGGACCATCTGGATTGACTGCGATGTGATTCAAGCCGACGGTGGGACCAGGACGGCATCCATTACAGGTGCCTATGTTGCCTTGGTGGATGCTTTTCGAAAGATGGTTAGGAATGGGATGATCGAAAACGTTCCTGTTAAAGATTCGGTCGCTGCCATCAGCGTGGGGAAAGTAAATGGGGAGGTCCTGTTGGATTTAAATTATGAAGAGGACTCCAAAGCCGAAGTGGATATGAATGTGGTAATGACCGGTGGTGGGAAATTTGTAGAAATCCAGGGCACTGCAGAGGGAAGCGTTTTTACAAAAAAGGAGATGGACGGATTGATGAAAATCGCCCAAAGCGGAATTAAGGTCCTCACGAGAATTCAAAAAAAGTCTCTGGAAGGGAAAGGATAAAATTAATATTAGAAAACGATTGGAAGTGGTTGTCGCAACTCGGAACAAAGGGAAAATTCGTGAAATTCGAGAGGCTTTGAAAGGGTTGGGCCTTCGGATCTATGCATTAAGTGATTTTCCAGATGTTCCTGAGATCGAGGAGGATGGTAAGAGTTTTACTGAGAATGCCCTGAAAAAAGCTCTGTTTTATTCAAAATACTTTGGGAAGTTGACCATTGCGGATGATTCTGGATTAGAAGTGGATAACTTGAAAGGATTGCCTGGGATCTATTCCGCAAGATATGCTGGAGGAGGGGCATCGAGTCAAAAAAATAATCAAAAACTCCTCAGAGAAATGCAAGGCGTTCGAATTTCGAAAAGAGGAGCGAGATTTAAATGCATCATGGCTATGGTATCACCTGATGGGAGAAAAGTCATTGCTGAAGGATCCTGTAAGGGAAGAATCGGATTCAGAGAAAAGGGGAAGAGAGGGTTTGGATATGATCCCCTTTTTATTCTTCCGAAGCGCGGGAAGACGATGGCCGAGCTTTCTCTTGAGGAGAAAAATAAAATGAGTCATCGAGGAAAAGCCTTAAGAAAGTTACGAAGGAGAATCGTTGCATTGATGCGTTAAATCGTTATGTTCGTTAAGATGGTTTAGATCGTTCATTTCGTTTAGATCCATGAGGTCCCTATTTCCGATAAGATCATTTTTGTGTTATGATTTTCAGGTAAATTTTAATGATTCTAATGTTCCAACCATTTATTAAATGTAAATTTTAAAGGTACAAAACGGACTAAACGATCTTAACGGTCAAAACACTCTTAAAAAGATCGGGGCGTAGCGCAGCTTGGTTAGCGCGCCTGCCTTGGGAGCAGGAGGTCGGCCGTTCAAATCGGCTCGCCCCGACCATTTTCTCCCAAAAATTTCAGGCACTTGCAAGAGAGGGATTTTTAGCCATTTTTTCATTTTTAGCCATTGTTTCCAAATTGTTTCCATGAACCGGGATAACCCCGCATAATCCATTGAGAATCTCTGCTGTCCTTCGTGCGTATTCCTCTGAAAGGTGTGTGTAGTGCTTCGTCATCTCCTCCGAAGCATGGGCCACATAGTTCTTCACGGCGGTCGTATCGGCTCCCCTTTCTGTCAACAAACTGACACAGGTATGCCGCAGAGTGTGGAACACGACCTTGTATCTCCGATCATCGCTCTGTTCGATCTTCGCCTCTTTCAATGCCGTCTCAAACGATCTCTTGATGTCCCTGAAAGGCTTCCCATGCTTGTTGGGGAAAACATACTGGCACTTTACAGGAAGGCTTTGGAGCAGGGTTATCATGTCGCCGTTTAAAACGATGTTTCTTGTTTTTCTTGTCTTGGCTTCTTCCAGTTGAATAAGTCCCTTTTTAAGGTCGATGTCTCTCCATTTCAGATTGAGAATGTCAGACTTGCGGAGTCCTGTATAGACGGCGGCTATCACGATTGGCTTGAGGTATTTAGGGCAAGCATCAATGAGTCGTCTCACCTCGTTCTCTGTCAGGGCACGTTCACGGTGATTGGTCTCCTTGTAAAAGAGATCATCCGCATTCTCAAAAGGGTTCTTCTCGACCATCCCCCATTTGACGCCTTTACGGAACATCCGGCGGAGGATTGACATCTCGATGTTGACCGTTCTTTCGCTTCTCGGTGTCCCATGTTGAGTGGGTGTCTTTTTCCTCTCGTCTCTGAAATCTTCGAGGGCCTTGTAATCTATCTCGGAAAGTAATTTTTCCCCGAAGCGTTTCTTTAAGACAGGAATAAAGTAACACACGGAGGTCTGGTAGAATCTCTGATCTTTTACTTTCTCAACATAGGCGTCAAGGAGTTCCTTGAAAGTGGTCTTATTTTCCTTCTTGACATCGAAGAATCGGCCTTCTCGGATGGCGGCTATAACTTTGCCAAGATAGGCTTCGGCTTCTTTCTTGGGGCCAACGGCTTTGATGATCCTCTTGCCGTTCGGGTCACGGTAATCCACATACCATTTCTCCCCTTCTATTCCGTCCTTATTTTTTCTTTTGAATACTCCCATGGCTGTCCCTCTCTTTCCGCATTGACCATGGCGGCTTGGATTTTTCGGGTTTCACCTCCTTTCTTAATTGGGTTTGATAAATTCTTTCTCTATGTTTAAAGAACTTGAAAATATCTCTCGATATTTTACCAATAGATCGGTTTCAAAATACTCAAATTTAATTTCATCTTTTGTTGGATTGATTTCTTCATCTCCAAACTTGTAAAAATGCATTTTAAACTTATCTGAAAATTTCTGTTTATAATCTTCCCAACTTTTATTTGCTAACCACTCAAAATATGCGTAATCCCTTCCAATACTAAAATCCCTTTTCTTCACTACAAAATTCTTTAACTTTATCCAACATCTGATAATATTTTCGTTCCATTGTGCTACCGCTATTTCCTGATCTTCTTTGGGTAATTCGTAAACGATATGTCCAACCTCATCTAAAAAATTACACAACCTTGTGCAATCGGACAATTTCATTTTTTCGTTTCTAAAGAGTTTTCCCCTGACATCCCCAAATTGATTGTAGTAATCTGTTAATTTTATCAATGTATTTAAAGTCATATTTTTTCGGGAGAGTTTTGTTTGCTCGGACATTTCGAAAGTGTATTTATAAACAATTAAACCGGTAATTCCCAAGATGATGGTTTGAATGATCAAAATAATACTTTGCTGATCAATAACACAATACATGATTTTTAGTAAAACAAAGAGTAACAGTCCTCCAATTATTATGAATAAAAGATTCTTTTTGTTCATCTCTATCCCACCTTCCTTTTCTCACTTGATCTCTTTTTAACAATCTTAATTTCGTAGCCAAGATAATCCAAAACCTTCTTAATGGTGCCCCATTCGGGATTGGCTCCCTTCCCAAGAGACCGTTGGAGGCTTGCTCTGTCAATATGAAGATCAATAGAAGTCCTCCGAAGCGATCTTCCCTCTTTGACTATCAACTCCCTTAACGCTTTACCAATATCCATGCGATTTATATATCGCATATCAATTTTCTTGTCAAGGTTTTTCTTTTCACAAAGTCAATCTGTCATCATTCGCAAAATCCCGTGGTGGAAACAATTTGGAAACATCGAAAAATCAGGGTTATAACCATTTGAAATTTTAACCAGTTTTCGTGACCTCCTGCTGACGTTGCAGGCGGACACTTTTCTTTCTCGTTTTAGGATTGCGGGATTCCTCGTAAGTTTTCTTAATATTTTTTCTCTCGTTGAGATAGGATAGGATTTCATTTGGATCAAACCGTATTGCTTCACCCACTCGATGGAAAGGGAGCAAACCTTTTTCGGCGGCCTTGTAAACCCAAACAAGGGACATATTCAACCAAGCGGCGACCTGTTGGGCTGTTAAAAAGGGTTCAAATCCTTTTGAAGTTTGCAACTCTTCCAACTATCCCGTCTCCTCAATCTTACGTGGGATACTCGCAAGCACCTGGGCCTGTGAACTCTCTCGCTTTGTAACGCCGAGGTCGGAAAGGGTGGGGGTGGACGAAACTGGTAACACGACGTTACCGGTTTTCTTAGGTCTGCCACCATCAGCCCTTTCTGTCACTAACAGCATCTTCCCCATTCTGCGCTCAGCTTCGAAAGCATAGCTGGTAGCATACTGGATCGCTTCTTCATCTTCAGTAGATGTTCTCCTAAGCGCCGCTCGGTGCCGGCGCCCTCTCCCCCCTTGATCACCACCCTCATTAAAAAGAATTCTTTTTTGGCCAAGTCCAAAAGGAGGTACACTCTCATAGAATTGGCCGAAATTCGATTTACCCTCAGTCTTTAGCTCAGGCCAAAAAAAAATAAAAAATCCAAAAAAAAGACGTTTGAGCTCATCGCCCCTGTTACTCCCCCTCAAAAAGTCCCAAACCCCATTTTTAGCCCCCCATTCCTCAATGATTTCAATACCCAAATTACCTCATTTTCGGACATCCCCTACAGAGAGACGCATTTTAGGATGTCTTCAATTTGCTCAACTCGCCTTAACGGAATACTTCTCCTATAAATCCATTGCCTTATAAGTTTCTCCCGGATAAAAATCTTTTTTTCGTCATCATACGAAAGAGTTGAAATCTTCTTCGCTCCAACGTTTTGCATACGACCAAGAAGTGATTCCTTTTGAGATTCTAAAACCTCGCGGTTTTTACTCTTTTCTTCTTGAAGCTGGTTGAAAACAATGTCACGGCAAGTATGTCTTCCAAATCCCCAGGGTCTTCCACATCTGGCACAGTAAATCTCTGTCCGTCCAAAGCGGATACCATACTTTTTCTCGACCTCAATTTTCTCTTTTCTGATAGATGCCTCGCACCAGGAACTCCAGTTCTCTGCCGCCGTCCCAACATAATCGGGGTCTGTTACCTTCCAAAGAAGCTCCATTCCTTTGGGGGGTGAACCAGGCTCAACTCTACCACTCTGTTTTGCCTCAACCGCCGCTTGCCATCTTTTTTCTAAATCTAAGTCCATAAAAATTCTCCTCTTACAATTCCTACCCCATGCTCCCCCCCTGCCTACCGTATGCAGGCCTCCCTCTGGGGAGAGGGGAAGGGTAGGTTATGGCATTAGAGATCGGCTAGTGAGAAAAAATTGTTTACAAAAAATCTGCCCTTTATTAAAAAAAAGAAATTATTTTGCTACCGAGAAGCTCCCTCGTCTCGTCTTTTCCCGGCTGTCTCAAAATATCATCCAGCCTCCCCATCAACTTCGAGAAGTTCATTTTCCCTGCTCTCGTCTCGGTCTCGTTCGCTCCTTCCACGTTGGCCGGTCCCGATTCTCTCGTAACTTCGCGGCCAGCGTTGACCAGATTGAAAAGGTGATTTGAAAGGCTCTTCTTCTCGGCACGGGACTCTTCGATTAATATGGCCTTAAACTTTTCCGGCACTCTAATCGCTAACCTGCTCTCAAGTATCTCTTCCGGTTTCTTCGTCCCTGGTCTTGTACGCTTCGGTTTATTCACTATGTGACTCTCCTTTAGCAAGAGCGCTCCCAGGGAATACTTTTTTTGATAAATGAACCGCCCGTAAGCTCTCTTTGCCATGACCCTCTTTTCCCTTCGGCTCTTCATCCTTCAAAATAGTTTTCTTGAATAACAGGTTCCCCTGAACGTGATAAATCACAACACCCTCCGGTTGCATAAACCTGGGTGCCGCGTAGCTTCCATATATAGCAAGCGATGTGAGAGCGTGCTCAACTGCCTCTGTTGTAAACATCCCCTCATATATCATCGGCACCACATAACAACACGCTGGTCTCACAAGATCATCACCCCATCGCTTCACATTGAACAGGGAGAACCTCTTCTCCTTGAGCCCGTATCCGCGTTGGATTCCCTATCTTTCACCCTTCTCCGTTCACTTCGACTCAAGAAGAAACGCTTGCTCTTGAGTTCTCGAAGCAATCCATCCGTGTTCAGCTTCTTCCTTAGCTCCACAAGTGCCCGCTCGATATCATTCCCAACGTACACGATCATCTCAAACCCCCATCGCCATATCGTTCCATCTGCTCTTCAAACGAGAGATTTGTATCAACAACTGATTCCATCTCTTCTTCTACCTTAACGGAAGATTCCTCGGGATATTCGGGTTCAAAACTGCCGTCCTCTACTGAACTGATCGCCCCCTCTATCTCCCACCAAACCTCGTTGGCCTTGGTAATGGCATTGTTATATTCAGCGATAAGCGACTCAAGCCGCCCCCGGTTACCGTTGATGATATCCTCAATCACACCCTCCTTGAATTCTTCAAAGCGTTCCTGCTCGGATTCCTCCAGGTCCTTTATATCGTCCGCGAGATCCTCATCGAAGTATGCCCCTAGTGCCTCCTTGACGATATCGGCCAGCATCCCCGGACGTAATGCTTCGAGTGCATCCAATTCTGTCGCGCCCTCCCCGAACTTCTCTTCAAACTTTCCTTTGTAACGTTCCTTCCGATCCATAGGCGAACGCGGCAGTTGATATTCAAGGCATTGCTCATAAGTAAGCGCTACGTCGAACAGCTTCAAGTCGAGTTCGGGTTGTTGTTTCCTGACGAACCACTCAATTTTTCTACCGACCGCTTTCGCCATGGTCTGGCCTGCCGGGTCAAAGTCTCGAAGATAGAAGATCCGAATGGGTTTGTTTAGATGCCGAATCCGCTCGAACAGATCCGCAATGTTGGTGAGGGAGAACTGCCCTCCCGCAACCATTAAAACCGCTCCAAACTCTTTTGCGATCGGGATTAAAACATCGTTCATCGTGCTTTTCTCGACCCAGATCTCAAGGTGATAGGGTTGTCGCAGCGCAACGCCAAAACTGATGATAGCGGAGCCCCCATCGTCGATCACATCCGACGCATCATTAATGGTAGGAATGGTGAGGTCCCGCGCCCCCATCTTGAGATATGTGGAGATCTCGTCGGGTTGATAAACCACCTGAACTATCTGACCCTCGTTTTTATGATCTTCTATCGCATCGAAATCGATTAACCCCAAATATCTCGCATACTCAGAGGCCTTGCCCAAGAGAGCCCCGTCATTGTCTGTATTTTCGTATGGCAATCCATCGGGTTTCAATTTCCCCAGGGTTCGGTAGTGAATCCGCCTGATATGATAGGGTGGGTTGACATCCTTTGTGATTTCCTTGAACCATTCCGCCCAGCTTGTTTGTGCTGGCGTCGGACTGGCGGATATGTCGAAAGGGTCAATGGCCAGAATTTTAAATCTCGTTCGCTCCCTACCCACTGCTTTCCCTCTTATTTGTGAAGTCTTTCATGGCCTGTGCCAGTCCCTTTGTGATAAGTTCAAAAGTTTTTTCGGATCTTTCGTTTAACTCCTTCACGCAAGAGCGCTCCCTGGAAATACCTTCTTTGTCGCGTGGACGGCCTTCAGGCTCTCCTTATCCTTTCCCCTGAGTACGGGTATCTCCCACGCCATGTAAATGGCTTCCTTGATTCCCCTGGATACCAAAAGCTCCATTTCCTCCTGATCTGCGACGAGCCAAATCTCCTCGTTAAAAAGCTTGGAAAAAATCTTAACGGGGGCCATCTTTGCCTTTTTAGCCTCCCCTCCTGTCTGTGTGATGGATGGGGCCACTTGAGCCTCATCCTCGGACGGGACATCTCCAAGGCGTGGCGTTTGAGGAGTGATCACCTGATCCTGAGACTGACCCTCAGATTCGGAGAAAAGAGGACTGGGGGTTTCCGTCTCGGCATGATCCCCCTTGACCGGATCCACAACGGGAGCCTGACGGGGTTGACCTGGCGCTTCTGGCCCCCCATCATGTCCGGTAGAAGGCCTCCCCCTTTCTAACAAATTTCCTTCTTTGGGGGGGGAGGGTAAAGGTTCAGATTTAATCTTTAGCTGTCCCTTCTGTTTCATCTTCTCCAAAAGATCGCTTGCAAGGCTCATTATTTTCCTCCATACACCCTACTATCAGTATTCCATCTGTTAGGACCGTTAGGACGTTGAAATCATTTAAAAAAGCGCATTTTTTGAACTGTTAGAAATGGCTTTTTCTAACAGGTAATTTTTAGCCATTTTCTTAATAATTTCAAAAGCCTAACAATACTAACAAATCGATTTTCCATAGGAGGGTGTACCTCAGTAATTTTTAAGTGATATACCGTGTCTTTTTATCCTCTAACCACGCTCTTGAGATAAGGTACCCCCTTGTGTTATCTCCCTCGATCCATTTCTGTTCGCTGAAAATATCCATTCTTGACATATACCGGCCAAGGGCAATTGATGAAGGCGCACCCATCTTGTTTCTAAAACTCAACCCATCCGTGGCGTTTGCCTTTTCAAGTAATTTCGACACCGGGATAAAGCACTCATCCTTATCCCCCAACTCCTGCTTAAAGATTTCCAGCATGATGGTCACGCTGCCGTCTAACTTCTCTTGACTTAACCTCTTGCGGCCCATGGTTTTTGAAAGCTCGATCAAGTCATTAAAAGTCATCCTGGACTCATCCCCGACCTGCTCGTCGATAATCAGGTTGATACAAGCTAAAGGCTCAAGGATATCTTTTTGACGGTCATCGAATCCGTCCATTTCCGGGATGGTCCCCGTAGCCCCATCGTAAAGTTCGATCACATCCGGCCCATGGTTCCATCCGAAAATATAAAGGTCATCCCTCAATAGCTGAAGCTCATACTCTCGTTGTCTGACGTTGAATCGTTCGACTGTTTCCCGGGGTGATTTTCTAACCATGAGGATCTTAAAACTCCTATCCTCTATCGTGTCCGATACCGACTTAATGCCAGCCAAAACCTTTGGGCTATAGGCGTTGAATGACACCGGCACCCACTCCTTACCTCTCGGCTCCATCCTGGTTACGGTAGACCCTTTTTGAAAACCGCCGTTTATCAAGCCCACCATGCCCGGTTTTTCTTTTGATGTTAAGTTTTCAACCTCGTCTATAATCAAGGTGATGTCGTCCCCATCGACTTGTCTAAAAACAGAAGCCTCGGATGGATTCAGATCACGGGTTGACGCATTATGGCAAACATAGCTCAGCAGGTCCTCTACAAGAGATTTGGCGCATCGCTTAACTATGGACGCCAAAAGGATATATCCGTAATAAGGAAATGGTTTGTAAAAATAGGTTCCCATGGCCCATGTTGCCAGTAACCCGGGCACTCTCTTGTCCTCAAAATAAACGTGACCCGAAAACAACCTGGACAGTCTACCGTGCAATCCCTTCCCGCTAACGTCCTCGCCGGCCATAAATCTTTTTATCGCTTCCCTGGTCAGCTTGGTTTGAGTGAATTTCATATTCACTTCTTTGCTGGGTTGAATGACGTTTTTGTTGGATTCGACGACGAGCTTAGTGCCGCTGATAATCGCACCATAAGAGAGAATTCCGTTTTGATAGTTTTGCGCTGTGAAGACCCGACAGCCCTCTTCGCATTTTTCCAGCAATTCTTTTACGGTTAAATTCTCTTTTCCCTTCGATGCGAATGAGTTGAAATCGTTTCGCAAGGAGCTTATTTTAATGCCTGTCTTTTTTGAAATAGCCTTGATTTTCAGATCACGTTCACTGTCCGACAAATGAGACAGTTTATGGAAAATTTCTTTTTGGTTTTCAACGAAAGAGTCGCCGGTCAATAGTTCAATCCTCTCATCAAGGGAATATTTTCTGACCTCTTCTTTTCTGAGTGATTTAAACTCATCAATCGTGTGATTGCAGAGGTAATCATCAATCCCTTTTTCGGGACCGTCCGGGAGATAAACGATATAAACCCTGGCCCCCAAATCTATCAATCTATAGGCAAGCTCATAAACCGCTTCTCTGAGATTTTTCTTATCGCCGTGGCGATCCGGCTTAAGCCAATCGTTATCGGGGATGAGGTAAACGGTCCGGCCTTTAAAATTGATCTTGTCGAAATCGGGAATCAACCTTTTCTCTTCACTTCCGTCCGACCAACTCCACAGGCCCCCTAATCCCACACAAGGAAGTCCCTCCTGATTCATCTTTAAGGTTTTCTTTTCCCCCTCTGTGATATGAAGAGGGACAGAGGGATCTGCCAGAATTGCCCTAACGCTCTTCGGAATATAAAGTCTGTTCATGATCCTTTGGGTTGATAATATTTTATTTGGTGTCCATCTCTGTCGAGTATCGGTTCGCTTGAGAACAGTTTGTATCTAACGTGATCCGTCCCTGGATATGGGAAGGCAAGCATACTCTCTACCTTCGGGTGATTGAATATTTTTGATATGTCCCCTGCCGAGACAGAATAGACACCCGATTCTCTGATTGTGTCGTCATTCCATCCACTTCTTTTTAAGTCATCCAAATGCTGAGGGCATAGGCGAATCTCTTTTGGCTGTTCGGGTTCGGATTCAACGGGTGGGGGGGTAGGTTTAGAAGTCCTTCGCGTGTCCATCCGGGCCTTCGAAGCCTGCGCTCTCGTCGATTCTTTAATCTCAGAAGCCTTGACTTCGCTTTCGGGTGGGGTCTCGAGTCGGACCAATTCACGGAAGAATTGGAGAGTCCTACGGCAATTCGGCTCGCCGCATTTCCCCAGGAGTGAAGGTTCATCGATTAAAAACTCCCAATATCGACTGGGGTTCACAGGGCACTGGATTTTTTTAAACTTCCCATACTCATCCCTTTCAACTTCAACCACGCACTTCACCGAATCACCTGGCCGAATGTAAAAAAGTTTTTCTTTCGTTGGATCGATAGAATTAAATGATGGACGATTTTTATCCGTAGCTTGGGGCGTTGGCATTATTTTTCTCCTTCTCTCCGAAGAACGCTGTGAGAATTGCAGTCTCCACCTGCACCCTAAGCTCTTCCGGGAAAGTAACGATTTGGTTAAAGAACATTTGGCCGTCCTTCTTGCGCGTGGTGTGGGGACCCTCTACGAAGGGTTTGCCATTACGCTGCAGGATTCTAAAATCTCTAATGAGAATGGAATCCACCTTCACATCTGCGAAACCACGAAGGCCGCTCTCTTTGGGGTCCACCAATCTTAGGGAAGTAACTTCAATCTTCACCTTGCTTCTCCTTCTCGGCCTCGTCCATGGCTTTATCAGCTTCGGCCTTCGTTTGAAGTTTCACAGTTATGGAGTCGGGAATCTCAGCGCCCTTTGGAATGTAGATTGATCCCGAGAATCCTTGGCCTTCGGAAATAATAAATCGGTGCATCCTCTTCGTATCGTCATCGTAGGTTGCAACGATCGAGGCCTGTTTGCATGGCTGAGCATCCTTCATGATTTTCTCCCCTCCTCAAAATTCTTTCTGCGTTTTTCTGATTCCAATTTGTGCAGCCAGGCGTTGACGCTCGCCCAGGAAAAAAGAAGTTTCCCCTTTGTCAGTCTCGCACAGGGAATGCCGCTCTCCCTTCGGACCAAAGAGTAGACCGTAGAGGGAGACATTTTTAAGCGAACCGCCAGCTCTTTGGGGGTTAACCATTCGTCAAAAGTCTGTTTGTATTCTTCTTTACTCATTTGCGTAAAAATCAAGGCAAAAAAAACCCACCCTCTACCGTACCGAACTTCCTTCGATCCCCAAAAGAAAATTGGGCGTGATACCCCACTCCTTGTAGATTTTTAACAAATGGGGGAGCCGAGGCATCCCCGTCCCGTTAACCCACCTCTGGGCGACGGAGGCCTGGCGTAATTTGAGTGATCTGACGATTTCCATGGGAAAGCCTCGGTGGTATCGACTCATCCCCAGGTGCCTTTCTGCGGCCGCAAGGAATCTATCTCGGAAAATCTGTTGAACCGCATTTGGTTTTCTCATATCCGCCAAAAAAATAAATCCGGGGAAGGCTGAATCGAAAGATTCAAACTGCAAGAGCGTGGCGAGCGATCTGCGGCAGGAGCCTTCCCCGAAAGATTGAATTTAGAATGTTTGAAATTCGTTGAATCGCTCGCCATGACTTTCATCTAAACACAAATGCGTAGACTTGTCAAGGATATTTTTAAAATAATTTTAAGTTCATCACGTAAGGTAATTTCAAAACGATCGGCAGCAGGTTTTGAAACTTTTGGCAAGTCTGCCATTTCTTTCAAAACTAGGGCAACTGCCTTTGCCCTCCGAAGCAGGTTTTGCTACTTTCGGCAGATCTGCCATTTGTGGCAAAGCTTGGTAACTTCCTGCCGTGAACATCCCACCATCTCCCCGATCTCCTCCTGTCCGGGGATGCGCAAGCAGAGAGAAATTATCCGTAAAAGCAGAAACAAGAGAGAGATACCAGTGGGAAATTTTTCCCGGTGGATCAAAGGTGCAAGAACAGATTTAACTTCGGGAAAAATTGCCCGAAGTTGGGAAGGTTATTGCAAAGACAATGGGAAAGCTTCTTGGTGATCTTGGGGGGAAGAGAGGGGAGGGCGGTAACTTGCGTGGAACCGCCCTTTCCTGTTTAAGTGTTCCAGTCGAAGTTCTTTCAAGGGAACTTCGATCTCTTTCCGCTGGATGCGGCGGAGCATTCCGTGAAGCTTCCCTCCGCGCTACCGTTTCCTTGGCAGCCTCTTCTTTCTTTGCGGCTTTCTCAGCTGCCTTGGCTGCCTGCGGTCCGGACTGCGCGATCATGGGGGGAGGAGAAACGACATCTGTCGTTTTTTCTTCCTCAAGACCTCCACTAATTGTGGTTTTTCTGGATTCTTTTGCGACATTTGTCGCACCCCGATTTTTTCCCAAATCTCTGACGATAGTTATTTCCTTTATCCCCAGCATCTTGCCCGTAGCCCTCTGGGTTGCTCGGAGATCGGAGAGCCTCTTCGCTAACTTTTTACGCTGATCGATAGCGATTTTGTATTCTGAGAAATCTACAGTTTCCAGAAAATCATCAATAGCCTTGAATCCTTGCCCCACTTTTTTCCATTTGTTTTCTTCAAGTAACCATTCCAAATCTTTATTTCTTACATACTGCTCTTCTTCTTGTCTTGCATATTCAAGATTGTTTACTCGATCCATATGTGTTTACCTCCTACCAATTGGGTTTTGTAGTGGTTAGTTATTTCTGGCCAAATGGCCCTTTCTGCTTCTGCCAAATCCTCTTTTTGACCCCTTTTCAAAAAAACCCTGTCTGGGATAGGGGTCTCTTTTGCACCTCTTGTTTTCACGTCCTCACCTCCAATAAAAAAGGGCAGTGAATTTCTCCACTGCCCTCGTTTCTCTGGCCTCCTGACCGTCTGGTCTGGCCGCTTTCCCGGGTTTAAGTATTCAAGACTTTAATTAGCAGTAACTTCGATCCTGACTAGTACTCCGCCTCTAAAGGTAAAAATACGAGTGAATCTGCCTTCACTGTAATAGAGTTTTTCAATACCCTCGACTGTTACGCGGTTAGAATCACCTCTTGCCTCTGCTCCAGTCCCTTCCGAATAGTTCGGAGGACCACACTTCTGAATAACTGAATACTTGGAATCTCCTACACAGGCAACTCCAGTTCCAGCTCTTTCACACTCTGCCCAAACGATAGAGTTAAAAACCAACAACCCAATCACTATGACCGACGCTAAAATCTTCTTCATCTTCCTCTCCCTCCTTGTCCATGACTATAACTATGTGACCATCTACCATAAACTCGACCCCCGGAAGCATAATAGCATCCGTTTGGGTCTGTTAATGGAGACGGCTCTGGATTACTGAGACGCTCCCTGGCAATCTGATCTCCGCTGATTGCCCCAGCGGTCCCCAGGGGGACCTCCTTTCCGTTAAGGAAGAATCTCTCCGGGCCTACACTCAACGTGTCTGCCCATGCTATATTGACTACCAACAACCCAATCACCATAGCCAGCAATAAGATCCTCTTCATATCCTTTAGCACCTACCTCTCATGTGCCTCTAATATGTCTGAATAGCGGAAATGCAGATGAATAGCGGACAAGGCGAGCTTTGAAGAGGATGGTAAGCCTAAAGTGTCCTGAACAATACTTGATCTGACAAATACTGTCAAATTAACTCTTCTAACAAGTACACCTACCAGTCTTTATTTTAGTCAGCTCTGAGTGCTAATGATTACTGAAAGAAATCTCTGCTCCTCCAATAGATCATCCAAAAGGGCGATCATATGCGGGACGACTCAAGAGTCCTGTGTAAATCATCAGCAACCCGAACGCCCGGGCACGGGATAGCCGACAAACCCGGCGACAGTTATATGCAATGATAGGGCGATCATTCTGGTTAAACGCCTTGCCCTTAAACAGACCCTCATCCAACAGGTCAGACATCAGTCCCGACTTAATCTCCTTCACACCCGGTAATTCTCCCTCTGAAGGAGAAAGCACATCTAGCTGTTTAAGAAGACGCCCAAATAATTTGGCTAAAATTGCGTAACGGGCTTTCCATGCTGGTCGAATTGAGTCGGGAGGTTCATCATCAACTTGCATGGTCGCCGAACCTTCATCGTTGAATGTGCAGAGATCTAAAAGGTTCACCCGCACCTGATGAACTCGCTTCAACTTTACGTACCAGTTCTCACTAGGGCTCTCACCGAAGTACTCCATTTCCTCTGAGAACTGGGGACGGTCCGGGGCAGGTGCGATTTCTGCCAATGGAACATGGACAACCTCTGGTTTACGCCTCCCATCGCTACGCACCATAAGATCGCAGGGCTGCGCTAAGAGGATGTAGCATTTCCTACTCTCGGTATTAGTTTTAATGAAAATATCTCCCAATTCCAAGGGAAGATGGTTTTTGTTCAAGTGTTCGGCTGGCTCGTACAGCTCCTTTCGTTGGATTTGCCATGTGGTAGAAGCTGGAACAAAAGCCGTAAGCGTAGGTATTTGGCTGACCGACCGCAAACGCCTGGCGATTGTCTCAAGCTCTCCACCCTCATGGGCGAGCCGCTGCGACTCAAGGCGGTGGAAGAGAGCATGAAGTCGGAAAAGCATGTCTGGCTCCCATAATCCTTCATCAGCCGAAACCTGAAACACAATATGGTCAAGGTCGTAGATACTTATATCATCAATATGACGGGAAGCAGTCAACACCGCATCTCCGATGATTCCCGCAGTCTTTTGCTTAAGGATAGTGAAGTCAGGTGATAGTGCTACCAATTTCAACGTTTGGGCGAATAAAACGGGATCTTTGCTAATGTATCGCTTTGGAACAACTAGGAACCTGTCACGGTCGATGTTATGAGCCGTGCTTAGTTCCACCCATTTTTGGGGCTGATTTTCGGGTGTAACCGTGTGGGTCAAGAGGCCGCAGATAAGAGCAGGGTCTTTGCCTGCCAACAGTGATGAAATGATCATGATCCCACCTTCTTCGGCTCCGCCGCCTTTTGATAAGTCTTGATCGAATAAGAAAAGCGTGGGCTGTTTGGCATTCGCCTCAAGAAGCTGGTCACCGTGCTCTTCCCACTGTTTAGGTGATAACTCCGTAAGCATTCCTTTCGGGATCAGCTCACGGAGGATTGAGGCGTCCCGAAAGTCATCGGTCGCTGCATTATCTCGAAGCCCTTCGGCGGTAAGGATGCTCTTAGCGTGGTCCATCCGCACCGGTTCTTCAAGCTTATTCCATAAACGACGAATTTGTTCTTTTAAAACGTCATCGTCTTCAGGGATAGGTTCCTCAAGTTCAGGGAGAGCTTTCTTTAGCGCAGCCTTCTCCAGACTGCAAGCGGCAACTATGACGACCTCAACCGGTATCTCATCTACATAGGTATCGTCCACACAAACGACACGAGTCAACTGTAAGGTATTCAGAATCTTTTCTATACAGGTCCGCACCTGTTCGAGAGATTGAGGCTTACTCATTGATCACACCCCCGAAATCAATCTGGAACTTGTATAGCCGCCGATGCTTGTTTCGCTCGGGAAGAACACCCACACTGCAGCTCTCGGAATCCAGCAACTGCTTGACGATGAATAGGCCAAGGCCGCGACCCTGTCCTTTGGCCTTGGTGGAGATAAAGGGTTCAAACAGGGCGTGCTCTACAGTCGGATCAATCCCCCGGCCGTCATCGAAGATACGCAAGAATGGACGACTCACCTCAAACACGATCATGCCACGCGTTAGCCGATTCTGAGCAATATCCTCTTTGAGCCAGTACTCGCTATTCAGCACGAAGTTATTGATGATCTGCGTCAACTTGCCTCTGTTTATCCGAATTGCGAGCGACTTATCAGTTGCTGAGCGAATATCAATAGAGATGTTGTTCTTGGTGAGACGATCGCCGTAAAATTCGGCCAGCTCTTTGAGGAAGCTGGTGACATCGATATCATCCTTCCGCTCGCGAACATAACGGAGTGCCGGCGATAGGAAAGACATCTGTTTTCGCAAGGCCATGACAGCCGAATGAACGTACTCGATGAAAGTCAAAATCGTGCGATCGGTGACCCCCTTGTTCCGCAGGCTTGTTTGGGCGGACTTGGCTCGTTTTGCGAGTTGGTCGGCCACGTTGAAGACTTCGTGTGATAGAGCCTCAGCAGTAAGGCCCAGCGCTACAGTTTCGTACATGTCATCCATTTGCCGTCGAAGTCCTTCAATCCGATCTTCTAAGACCTGTCCAAGGCCCTGGAGTGACCGCATTTCATCAAGGTAGCCTTCCAATTTTCCGATCACGTTCCGAGCTTCCTCGATCATCGGTTCAACATCTGACATGACCTCTGTTACCTTCTCTCGTAGCTGCGGAGTAACCTCCTGGGCCGCAGCGAGCCTTGCGGTTGCTGAATGCGACTCCCTGGCACTGGCTTCAAGTCTCACCCTAAAATCTTTCAGCGTTTTCCCGTACGTCGCTGCATCGGCTAAACCCTTCTTGATCGTTCGGGAAATGTCTTCTACGGTCTTTCTTGAATCGACATGGGCAAGTTCCTCATTTCTCTTATTTCTAAACGCGGTCCAAGAACGACCGAAGAATGCGTGTGCATCCGAAGTGAACTTTCTGAATTCCACCAAGAGAGCATAGAAGTTTCTATAGTATGGCGTCTCCTTGAACCCTTCTCGGTCGGTCGTCTCCTCAAGTTTCATATTGTCGCGAGCAGACAGAGCTATGTACCCGAGGGTATTGTCAGGCTTTAGGCCGTAGTACGATTTGGCAGAGGTCCACTGTGCGCCAAGCTTGAGCCAGTCATGATCCATGCTAATGGCAAAACCGTCTCTATACACCCTAATGCCACTCAACTCCTTGATGTACCGGCGGTATTCGCTGAGTCGGTCAAACACACTCTGCTGTTGAAAAGCTGTCCGTCCCAATTCGAATGAGTCCACTTCGCCGGTGAAGGGGCCCGGATTAGCGATGCCTCCATTGTGGGATCCGTCGTGTTCAACCTTGTCTATGCCCTGTAGCTCCTTCTCCAAGCGGAAATCAACGAACCAGCGCTTGGATCGCGAACGTGACAACCCCACTGTACTGGCAAGTTTTTGATCCTGAAGGAAGTTATAGAATGTTTTTCCATCATCTGATTCGGCAAAAAGTGCAAACAGTTCCGCTTCTTTCTGGTTCTCCGGGCGAAAGAAATCCAGACGGGCCATCCCCTCAACAATCAGCCTATTCCCGTCGAAATTAATTTTATATCGAACAGGTGCGACGTCACGGACCTTGTCACTGATCTCTAGGAGCTCCAGGCGTTTTCCATCCGCCTCCACGGCGACCATGAAATTCCGGATTTCCCTATAAGGGGAGATCATTTGTGACAGCTCTTGCTCCAAACGCTTTATTGCATCCTGACCTCGCCACATGCCGATCTCGTGGAGATTTGATACCACCACCTTTGTTCCATGAGCCCGCGGGAAATCCACCTCCTTAAAGTGAATATCGACCTGTTGCAGCGTGGGTGCGGTAGCAAAGTCCAACCAGGAGAATCCGAGGTGATATCCTTGCTCCCCCTTAGACTTCGTGAAAATCTCCAGATTCTCACCGAGGCGTTGTACGCCGAGACGCCCCAGACCCTTATCGCCAAGCGGAGTTCGGCCACCCGGCGTAGTCTTTTTCTCTTGCTTGAGATCGAGCTTCCACCGATTCGAGATCATCAACCAACCAGAATTGATGTCCTTTAGCCCCATACCGTGGCCATCGTCCTCGACTACGATTCGCCCGCCAGAAGCAGGGTAAATGGCTTCTGATATTTCAGTTATGCCCTCGGTATCAATGACCACCTTCGCATATGTTGCGTCCGCATCATAGCAATTCTTCACAAGTTCAATGAGTGCCTGGACGGCGTCACTGATCAGACTCTCTCCGAGCTGGTACACAACGGAAGGATGAATGTCAAAATGTGGCTTCTCAATCTCCATCAGATTATACGGCCTTTCGCATAACCAAAATAGTTTCAGTAGACATAGTCTCAGCGATGCTATTCTTCGGGGCCATCCGCTTTGAGGAAATCCGCCTATGCAGTTCGCACAGAAGTTTTACGTGCCGACCTGCTAGGAGTTCCGAGAGAATAGTATCAAAAGGCACCCGTCTTCCGCCAACCTTGCGGTTCCCAAGGATCCACACCATCAGCCCGCCAGGGCGCAGCCCGCTTAGAATCGGACCAAGCGAATCATCTAAATCGCGGAAGAAGGCGGTAACCCTGTTGATACGGTCGGCTGGCTGGTTCTTCAATCGTCCGATGTAATGCTTAAATGAAGAAGACCGATCAGCAAGTTCATCGCAATCAGTTTTCTTTACCCGCTTTCTCCCCCCCAAACTTCGTGTATCTATTTCAGAGGTTGAACGAATACAATCGGCATTCGCCGCTGGATCGATATCTTCTAGATCCATCCATTGTAGAGGTAAATAGGAGTACTGACCGTAAGGGACCGTGGTGCCATTGTCACCGTAAGGGGGGGAGGTTAGAATGATATCACTGAGATTAGACTGCTTGACCTTGCGTATATCGCCGAGAGCAATTTCAACTTTCATGCGATAGTGACCATGGTTTAGATATCCTTCTCCTTCCAGATACTCGGCCTGGTGTCTCATGTGCTGAAGGTTTCGGGTGATGGTTTTCTTGAAAATGCCGATGACATCGCAGTTCCGGGCTTGGATCTCCTTCTCTTTACGTGTATGAAGTTTGAATGTAGAAGTCCGCGAGTTACTTGTGAAGCGAACTGCCTCGGCCAAACCGATCCAGAAAAATCTCCTAGCCCACAGTGAGGTCTCACGAAGGATCGCCCGCCTGATCTTGGATAGGGCGATCTGAACGTCTGAGCGGAACCACTTGTCACAATTTGGAAAGTCTACCTCCACAATGCTGCTGGTGTCGGCTTCGATACCCGCGATCATATGCTGCACCTTTTCGACAAGTGCGTCGATGAAGAATGGTCCGCACTTGACACGACAGAGCAGAATGGCAAGGGGATTGATATCCGTACCGAAGAAGCTCAGCCCTCGGAGCATGCTTTCAGTTAGGATAGTACCCGACCCTGCAAACGGATCAGCCACCCTCTCAATCTCTGGATGAACCAGGCAGGTTTGCTCCAATACAGAACGGGCGACTTGGGGGACCATCATCGCCGGATATTGGAACAGCCCATGGCTATGTTCTCGGCAGGAATTGCCCTTGAATGACCAGTAATCTCGGCCGGAGCTTGTCAGGGCTGCAAGCCTATCTCGCAATCGTTTATCATTCTGGGGTGTCGATATAATCACAACCTACCGCCATTTGTACCGCTGAAAGTCCCGGTTAAATTTTTATCAACTCTTCTTTTCAGATTCAAACGGTATTAGCATCAATAGGGGCGAGTAGAATTGCCGCCTAGCTACTCTTAAACGCATTTTCTCTCAACTATACCTGCTGCGATACTTAATTGTCCACTCATGTCGGAAGTAACTTCGCTAGGATTTGAACGCCTTCATTTCAATCGTAAACGCCTAACGCGCCTCGGCAGATGGTTATTCCGCCCACCGCCGCTTTTGGATGAATTAACTATACTAACGAAGGGTTTTTATGTCAAGAATAGAAAGACCAACAAGGCTCAAACGGGATACAAAAATCCCCTTGGAACCATCATGGAGGCACCCTCCGGAAACTCGTCGTTCTCATAACAAGCTCCAGAAGGTTAGAAATTAGGTTGTGAGGTTAATTAGGGCCAGGTGGGAAATACTATAAATACGACATACTCTCATGTGCATGGGCAGTTAAGGGGAAAATTCCATCCATAATTTACCCCATATTGCGGATTTCCATTCGAAAGGTTGCATTCTGAAGGAAGATACCAAAAACAATATTTCAGGAAGAAGTCAACGCATTGTTCGATGATGTTTTGTTAAATGGTCACAAATTCCAAAGGGACACTATCCAAATACTATCCGTAAAGAATACCCTTGAAATTTCTGTTGCAATATCGCTATGTTGGAAATTGAGACGCTTATTCGATTCCCGCCGCCTGATTCTGATCAATCCAGTCGTTTGATTTTCAAGTGTGAGAAGCAGGTGCGTCAAAAGATCTCTTCAGTCATAAGAGCCTCCTAAGCCACTGGGTTGATAGCCTTGGAGGCCCGTAAGAGTCAGGCTGTCTTTAAAACTGAGGATTGCATCCTTTCCCTTCAAGCTGTGCTTGCTCCGCCTCCTTTTTCCTCTCGACCGCCAGCTTCACGAGGTAAACGATCTTGGCGCTAAGTTCAAGAGTTGTTAGGCCCCTGCCCACGGCTTCCTCATCGTCCTCATCCCGGTGCTTCCCATTGCCGATGATTCCGAGATGCTTACTTAACAACTCAAGGGCTCTCACTTTATCGAACACACGGACCTTCTTAGTCGTGCCAACATGCTCCCTGTCCTTCCTTGTCCCTTCAAATTCCTCGGTCACCTCGACCCCAGCCACAGCCGCCGCCGTATCTGGATCCCAATCTTTGGGATGTTTCAATCTACCATCTTCATCGTAAAGCTTCCTAATATCAGACAAACCTACCCGGGCCAGCTCGGTGAGTGCCTTCTCTCGAGAGACCCCTATTTTCCGCAATCGCTCGTCTTCATCTCTTTGGATGGCTTCCATGACATGTGAAGTTTTATGAAGGAGCTGATAGGCAATTTCCCTGGCAGTCCTCGGGCTAAAGCCGGCACGGATTGCAGCCTGAGTACCATTCAAGTCCACCTGGTACTCAGCAATAAAGAGCCTCTGCTTTTTTGTGAGCTTCGTTGCTTTAAAGGCAGGTTTCGGTTTCACGCTTTGTGTTCCTCTCCTCTTCGCTGAGTCCCCGCCAGTTCTTCGCTACTCCAGGTCCGGCAGATGTTTTTGGTTACCCGTTGAGCTCTTGCGGTTGACGGTCGTTTCCAACACCCGCTTGCAATCAATTGCCATCGCCTGCCGGGATCAGACCCTTTGCCTCCATGTTTCGTATGCCCACTGGGTAAACATCATTCCTGGTATACCATCGTCCTTTCGAAACCGTCCGTCACCCATATCGGTCCATATTTTATGCAAAAAACCCGATGAGCAACCTCAACTGTCATCTTCCCGCCATTAACATAGAAAGCCTCCGCATCCAGGGGGTCTGTGAGAGGCAATGCTTTTAAAGGCAGGGCTTCTCCCCTGAATTTGGAGGTTATCTTGATTTGATTATGAATAGGAAGCACTACCTTACCTCACAGATGAAAATATTACGGGCACACTTCAGGGAAGAAATCAAGAGAGGCACTGTGGAGAAATATTAAAAGGCTTCCGAACTTCGGAGCCCTTTTTTCCACGCCCTCCCTTTTTAGCAAGCGTCCGTAGGGCCATCCGTCCAAAGAATCAATTTACGTCGCAACATACTTCCCATTTCCAACTGTGCCGAAGGAAATGGGCATAATGAAAGAAGCAAATCTGCCAGTCCCAAAGTTTAGTGCCTACCCTCAGTGGACTCAAAATAACTCGCCAAACGTTGATGTAGTCTTTCTCATTTTGCCTCAATTCAGCCATGCCTCGGATAGTACCTCCACCTAGCATAGCAAATATATTTGTATTGTGGATAACCAGAATGCTCGGGTTGACTTCAGGGAAAAGCCTTGAGATAATCAAAATGAGATGTGCACGTTTTACTTTAAATTAATGATCGCTGTTGGTTTAGGAATGACCTTTGGCGGTCTGGTCTTAATGATTGAGTCCAAAATACTTCGAACACGAGGTAAAGTATTTGATAGCCATACCGTAATTCGGCCGGTCCTTTATAAAATAGCTTGGGACCTGACTATCATGGGATACATTTTTCAAATAATTGGAGTATTTGCGATATAAGGAGGCTATGCCATGGAAAAAGAACTTAAAGCGATTAATGACGCAGAAATTGAAAAAACGATTGCTGAAGCTTTTGATAAACTCGTGGGAGGCTGCAAGTGTAAACTCATAAGTAGGTCATATCCGAAGCCGGAAAAAGCGATTTTAAAAATAGAAATAAGACAAATAGAAAATAAAGATATAGTACTTGCAATTAAAGGTAGTAAAGGAGGGGAAGGGAAAATAGAATTATAAACATGCGGGCAAAGTTTGGGCGTGGATAAACAATTGGCTTTACGTTCCAAACAACTTTTGGAGATCTTCTATAGAAACACCACAACTCTTGGCTATCGTTAATATCTGATTTATAAGGCCGATAATATTTTGAGTGCCACTTAAAGCGCCCTTAACCTTTTGTAAGAAGGTTTTCTCCTTGCTTGTGTCTTTTAGGGTAGGAAGCTTTTCATCAATTTTACTCTGAAGGTCTAATAAAACTTGAACGAAAACTCCTTGGTTCTGTTCCTGGGTTTGTGTTATGACCATATTCGGTCCCCCGGAAAAGGGTGCTGGTTCGAGCCAAAAATATTCCTTATGGAGTTTTGCAATCAAGCCGCCTAATTTAAATCGTAATATATCGAAATGAATAAATGGTGCAAACCAAAGTTTTCCATTCAATTCGCCTTCCTTTTTTGGTTCTATCAAAAAACTGCTATAATCCCTCCCTGACAATTTGCTAAGTAGTTTTACCGACTCATTATATTGAGTCCAAAAAGATTCATTATCTGAGCCATCATCATGTTTCTTTGGTATTGGTAGCTGACTGAGATATCCGATAAATTCCCCATAGAGATGCCTTATTTCTTCTGTCTGTCTGGACATAGTAAAGTCCTCCGGTTCCTCTGTTACAAGGAATATATAATATTCTGAAAAAAAGATTAAGATATTTTTATTCGGGCAAAATCCGGGCAAAAAAATCTTTCCTAAATGGTCTTTTTATGTTATAAAGGTTCCTAAATATTCCTATAGGATTTCATAACGATTTTAGTAACTTATTGAATTTTGCCGGGAATTTATTGAGATTCGGAAAGAACTCAAAATCCCGGGCGGATTCGAACCTGCCCAAAATTTTCTCTTAAACCCGTTTCCCAATAATGATTTTTTATCACCCAAATCCTATGGGGATTGAGTCCCGAAAATCCCTTTGATTTTGGTTCCGGCTCTTCCTATTTGGGTCATAAAAGAGACACAAATATTACCCAAATTTTGCCTCTACCCGGATTCTCATTTTGGTAGGCACAAATTTGTCGAGTACACCTGCTATGTAGATTGTCAAGCCATGATAAAAAACCCCCCTTTTGTTTTTAGTAATAACTAAAAACTATTTCCCAGCCTGCTATCCGTGGTCAATAGCCACAGGATTCTTATTCGATCATATCAACGGATCGCCGCAGCCTACAAAACGTAACAGCTCCTGTTACAAGGTGTAACTTCACGGTCAATCCAAATCATAAGGGATAATTGCTTTGTTATCTCGTTAACAAACCCCAATGACATAGGGCTCATTATTCAATAGAATTCTCCGAATCCGAATGATCAATTTCCTAGCAATAGCAATAATGGCCCGCTTCGCCCCTTTAAACTGCTTGAGCTGATTATACTTTAACCGCATCAAAGGATCTTTCTGAATTAAGATCCAACTCGACTCCACTAAACAGGTCCTGACCCGCTTATTTCCACACCGGGTAATTCTCCCCTGACGCACATACTGCCCAGTAGAATATTCAGAAGGCGTCAACCCAATATAAGACGCCAGTTCATCCGCACTCCGAAACCTCTCCATCTCCGATAACTCCACCAAGAGCTCCATCCCAACCAACGTCCCAATCCCTGGAACACTCTTTAAAAGCTTTACTTTATGCAGATATTTCCTGCTCCGCGATAGTTCAATGACTTCCTGATTGATCTTGATGAGATGCTCCGTCAAATACTCATACAACTCAATTAAACTCTCAAAGCTGACCTTAAGAACCTTTCTCCCCAAAGTTAGTTCTCTTAACCATCGGATATACCCCTTCGTCCATCGCTCTGTGGCAAGAGGGGATGAGATCCCATGAAATAACAACTTGCTCTTGATCTGTCGGGCCACGTCACTCCGATGCTCTAAAACCTGACGTCGAGTCCTTAAAAGCTCCCTGTCTGCCCGATCCTCCTCCGAAAGTACATAAACCCTCTTGAGCATATTGCTCTCCAAAAGCTTCGCCAACTTACGACTATCTCGCTTATCTGTCTTAACCTTGTTCCCAGATTCAACGGGAATGAGAGAGGGGGGAACAACAATGACTTCTATGCCATCCTGACTGAGCCTGTCATGTAGCCAGAAACCACAAGGCCCCGCTTCATAGGCTACTTTGACCCCACAATCCTTGAAATAATCTAAGAGCCTCCGCAGAGCATGATACTGACTGGGTATACGTCCATGAAAAACTTCTTCTTCGTCCACTCGAGCTGTAACATGCCAACTCTCTTTATGGACATCCACTCCAATAAAGACTTCCTTGCCTCTGACCAAAACCTTACTGTTCTGAAATTCTCCCTTCATGGTTAGCCTCCTTTCTTTGGTTTTCTAATAGAGACAGTATAAAGGGGGCTAACAATCTAGCATAGTATCTACAAGTCATCACTCTGAGGTAGGTCTGAAGGTCAACGATTATCGTTAGAAAGCATGTACAAAAAAGGCAGTGCCATTACTGACTCTGCCCTTGCCGAGTTCACGATGTTGAGTTCGATTAATTTCCTCCAAACCTTCCTTTTGAGATCTCCAAACCAATTTTTTTTGGAGATGAAGGAAGTCTCAAGTATTAGCAGCCATCACTTTGGGAGGTGGTCGGGCCTTCACCAGGGATCAGGCACCTAACCTCACTCCTCAAAAAAGAAGTCACTCAAAATTTGATCCACTATTTTTCTAACCTCTTCATCCGTTTCAGCCCCTCCTATTCCTTCCCTCAACTCTCCCTCAAGATATCGCCTGGCCTTCTCCCTCGCCTCATATTTCAGAGGTTCAAGTTCCTTGCGATGGATCGTGAGATACCAATTGAACCTATTCATGCCAATTTCCATCAATTCCTGTATGTTATTTTGGATATTCTTTTCTTTTACCTTCTCCCAGAAAGCCTTCTCCCCCCCCTCAACCCTCTCTCTTTCCTTTTTTATTTTCTCTTCCCGTGCTTCTCTCGCTTTCTCTTTGATAGATTTTAAAGAAGTATCAAGGAGGTCGAAAATCTCATTGGGCCAGATAACTGCTTCATTGCCAGTCAGAACCTTTATAAAATGATTCTTGACATCTTCCCTAATTTTCCCTCTGCTTTCTTCGCTCAGATACCCTCCAAGGCCCTGATCCCCGATATAAGCTTCAATTTGAGGAAAGGCCCAGGTTTCAATGAGTCGACTCTTTTTTTCTGCTTTCACCTTGTCTAAAAAAGGTTGCAATATACTCTGGATAGTGATCTTGACGAGTTCTTCAATATCCGATCGATTTTCCTGTTCTGAACGATCCATTAGGGCCTTAGCAACCGCATCCTTAATCCTGAATTTGATATCCGCAGGGATGGATATCCGAGAAACCCCCTGGGTTAATGCCCATTCTTGCCATTCCTCAACCCACTTTTGATGTGCCTCCGCTCTATTTTGCTGTTCCTCAATGCGTCTCCTCTCCAATTCCTTTTCAAGCCTGACTTGCTCCTCGACTTGAGCCCTTTTCAATTCTTCTCCTCTTAACGCTTGTAACTTTTTCCGTGCCTCGTATTCCCTTATGTCAAGCTCGGCTTCCTCAACTTTGGCCTTTTTCTCAATTACCAGAGGATGTTCTTGTGGCCCACGAACCTTTTCTAATTCTTTCGTGGCCCTCTCTTTTCGAAGTTCCAACTCGGTAATCTCGACATCTTCACGTTGATTAATCACCTTCTTAGAGGCATCTCGAACAGGGATAACCGTTTTCTCTTCTCTAAAAGGATGGTGACGGTGACGGCCTCGCTCCCGTGGTTGATCGTTACCTGAACCATCCCCGTTTAAAATCCCATAGACTGAACCCCTACTGATTCCAAGCTGCCTGGCGATGGTATAGCGGTAGACACCCCTTTCTCTTTCAGCCTTGCAACTTCTTTCCTGACGCTTTCATCAATCATTTTTATATTCTCCTTTATCTAAATAGAACGTTCAAAATTGTGTTCATTTTAAACACTTTTTGAACACACGTAATGTACAAATTGAACAGGCAGAAATTATCACCTTGTCTTACATCTACAATTCTATTCGTCAAACCGAACCTCTTGCTGAACCCTAATCGCATCCTCGAAAGTCAATGTAGATAAATATCTTAGGGTCATGGCAGGTGAAGAATGGCCTAAGTGAAGTTGTAAGGCTTTTGGGTTACCTGTCTGTCTTAATCTTTCAATCGCATCGCTATGCCGGAACAAGTGCGGGTAGACCCTCTTATTGAAACCACTTCTTAAAGAAGCTGCTTTAATTATTTGCCAGCCCCTTGATCGCTTGATCGGGAAGAAGCGGTCACTGAGTCCAAGTCCTTTTTCGTATGCGTTGCTTTTTAATCTATCGACTAACCTCTCAGAAAGTTTTTCTGAATCCTGTTCTATAATCCCCTTTTTTATCTTATAAACCGTAATGTATGGAGATGCCCAAAAATAGCCAATAAAACAAATAACTGCGACAATGATTAATAAAATAAGTTTTTTCATCCTATAGCCTTTTGCTTAACTTTTAAAAAGGCGATTGAGGGAAAGGTGATTGAGTCAGCCTCAATTACTGGTAACTATGGTCGGTAGATAAAATAATGACCTTTCACCGCAAAGCGAGAGTCTGGAGTTTTTTAGTTGCTGCTGAGTTCTTCAAATTATACTAATCCTGCTTAAAACAGGGAATCTCGTTGAGTCTCACCCAATAGAGATCGGTGTCTCCCCACTGCTGTTTTCATTAATTAGAATGGTGAAGTGGATTCAATAACCTTAAAGCTTAGGCTCCTAAGAACATTATCTCCATCCCTTACTTCGGCCTTCCAGTTCCCCACATGTTGCGGGCGGAGGGTGATATAGCTATAAACTGACCACGCTGGAGGTTTGACCTCGATTTCTATTCTGTTGAATTCCTTACCCTCCAAGAGCCATACGTGTGCAATCTTCCCTTCTCTCTGTGCCTTGATTCTTGTGAAGAAGTAAGCTCTCTGATAATTACATGTGAATTCTGAGCATTTTCCTATCAGGACTAGGCGACCGTCTTTTCTCTCAATCCCTGTCCCTATGCTGGCTTCAAGAACTTCGAGAGGAGGAGATTCGGGTAGAACAGTATCCTTGGTTTCCGCCTCTTTCAGCTTTGAAATATCCTCCTTCACGGCTTGATGGGTTATTTGATTTTCCGCTTTTTCTTGACTTTGCAAAGGAGATGGAATGGAAGGTGAGGGAATATCCTCAAAAGAAGGAGCAACCCACTTCGAGTGTTCGTGGAAAGTATAATATATGAAAAATGCGATGACGAGAATAATTGCAAAGGCGAGGATGAAAAAGACCCATGGTCTGACTCTCTTTTTCGGAGTCGGAATTTGCTGTTGTAACTCCAGTGGAGGGGAAATGGTAAGACTTTTCAGATAATTTTGATACCGAAGAAGAATGTCATGCGGGTCAAGGCCGAGGTATTTAGCATAGATGGTCAAGAACCCTTTCACATAAGTAGCAGGAGGCAGAAGGTCATACCTGTCTTCTTCGACGGCCTTGAGAAATTGTTTCCTGATCTTGGTGAATTTGGCGGTCTCCTCCAATGAGAGATTTCGAAGCTCCCTCTCTGCTTTGAGATATTTCCCTGGGGATTCCATACTTATTAGAACAGAAAAGACCTGGATGGACTTTCAACCTTTAACATTCGAGAGAAATTGAAAGAAGTGAGGGACGAAAAGGGTCTTTTTCAACAGATGAGGATCAATATCAAGCGTATTCAGTTAGAGGCGATGTCCCGAGAAGAAAGTATTTCTGAACTTTAAAAGGTAATTACCCTGCACTCTTGAAAATGGTGGAACAAGACTTAATAAGGTCCACTACAAAAACCACACTTACTAAGGAACCCAGAATTGCAGGGATAATATATACTTCCTTATAATTTAAGCCTTGCCACCAATAACCGAATACCGGGGAACCTAACCATGCCCCGACCCATCCGATGAGGACTTTGGAAGCATATGACCACCATCCTGGTCTAACGTAAAACTTAATGACAAAATGTAAAACCCCAGAAACAACAATACTGATAACCAATAAAATAATAAAGCTAATGAAATCCATCCCTATCATCTTAGTCCTCTTAGTCCTCCTTTCATTGACAATTGATGTGTTCCCTTGACTTCCACCACCACAGAATTGGAGATGTTTCATCTCTTTAATGGCAGTGATAATTTCCATTTCTTTAAAGGTGTAATTCACCGCCGACAGAAGGGGCTTTCAGGTCCTTTGGAACAAGAACAATTCTATCTGGGCTTCCAAACAACGAGTATCTCTTTCTGGCATAGTTGAGAAGGTCCGTGAAGTTGCGGCCTCTCTCCTTCTTCCGCTTTTCTTCAATGGTCCCGATCTCCAGAAACTTGTATTTAGACTCCCTTAAATAAATAGTATATTTCACAAATGACATTGTATCTCCTCATACAATTTTGTCAATGTCTTAAATCAGGGTGATTTTCCCTTAAAGATAATAAATAGAGACTTAAAATGTCCTTCCATCCCAGATCTCAAATTAAAAAAGGTTGAACTTAATTTCAGCCTCTTTTTCCAAGAAGTTCATAGACCTTTTCAGCTAGTTTCAACTGTTCCTCTTCGTCCAACCTCAGTCCGCTTTCTAACATGTTGATATATTTATAAATTTCTGCATCTTCCTTCCTTAGTTCGGCTATTTTTTCATTGAGATCTCTAATCTCTAAATCAAACTCTCCTAAATTCATACCTAAGTTAAATCTCCTATTCAGAAAAGAAAGGGTCAGCTTTATTGCGTGGGGATCTTCTCTAGTGGCTAAATAAAATGGTATTTCCGGCCAAAGACTCACTCCCGGAATTCCCCTTCTTTTAGCTAACCACAAAAGATAGCTACTTATCGCTGGCGGCCCTTCCCAGGTCATATTTTCTAGCCCGTAGCCTTGAAGACTTTTTTTAAGTTCTGGCTGATTGAAAACCGTCAATATCCTCCGGAGGCTGGTATGGGCAATAAAAGAAACGACCCCGCTAAGGGTATACAACTCTTTAGCATGGCAATGACATTCAGCGAAATCCAGAACTGAGTTTAGGAATTGATAATGCTCAAATACAGGTTCGTCACTTCTAAAGATCAAGAGATTATCCTTCTCACAAGCCCAGAATTTACTTTCTGGGACTTGAACCAAATCATCTTTAAATCTTACCCCTCCAAATGGGAAAAAGCCTAAAGGTTTAATTTCAGCAATTTCTTTGGCTCCTAATTTTTCATTCAAAAAATCAATAACCTTGGGTCCCAATTTCCCAATATCCTGAGTTTGCCAACCGACAATCAGAGATGGACTATGGAGCTTGGGAGTTTTATAAATCTCAAGTGGGTTTTTCTCCACCTGCATCGCCTCCTTTTTTAAAATGCTCGTCAATATATACCTGAGCCTGAATAGTTATTGTTCCTGGTTTAGTTTGAGCAACAAATTTTCTTTGATCATACTCCTCTTTCATTTCCGGAGGGAATTTTGCATAAAAACTTTCGATAATCTCTTCAACTTGCCCTTCCATCTTATCCAAAAAACTAAAATCAATTCTAATACCTAAAATTTCAGCAAAGACCTCAAGGACCGATTTTGAAGCCTTTGGATATGGGAAAGAGGCTCCAGAAAGCCAATCTGGTATTTCTCCCATTAGACAAATAGTTTCCAGCCCCCTTTTCTTAGCGAGCGCTAGCAAAAGACCATTCAAGCCAGTGATGGTCCCTTCACCTTCACCTCTCCCTCCTATTTCACTCATCAATATTGTATTTGGATACTTCTTAACTTCCCTTATTAAATTCTCAGAACTTACGACTGCACAAACTCTTGGTTTCATCTGGTGATGAATCGGCGAAATACAAGCTCCAGAGGTGTAAACTCTCTGGCAGTCAAATTTTAAACTTACCTCTAATACAAGATTAGCCATCTGGTAAGCCTTTTCTCCTCTGGCATACATTCCTCCTCCTTCAGTGGGCTGCTCTTCTCCAACGAAAAATATCAAATCTTTCTTCTCGAGCCTCTCATAATAGAATTTGTTACTCGGAAACTCTAAATCTTCCAACAAGCCGTCTCTGATTGAAACCTTCCTCGGATAGAAGAAATCCCAACTTTCTATTTCTCCAAATACCTTCGCCTTTAATATACCTTTTAAAGTATTCGCCGCAATTATCCCAATGTTTCCGATCCCTGGCCAGCTAACAAACATAATTGGTTTTTCAAGCTTAGGCTCTCTGTAAAGCTTAATTCCCATTTCTTTACCTCTCTTCTTGTTTTTTAATTCAGTTGTTTAGAAATTATTCAGTTTAAAGGTGAATTCCACCTAGATTATCTCATTTCTAAATCTTAAAAGCTTTAGGATTAAGAAGCGAAAACTGATAGGCTTTCACCTTCAGTTTCAGGGAAATGGGTTTTTCGGATAGGTTTGGGTTGGAATCAAGTTTTTCTCTTTTCTTTATACCATCTAATTATCTTTAGCAATTCTTCAATGTTGACATTTCCACAGTTAGAACAAAGATAAAAGAGATGAAATGTTCTTCTCCCAATGGTTACAGCAACGCCCTGTAATCCCTGTTGCTTTCCGCACTTTAAACAGTGTTCTAGATTTTCTCCCATATACCCTGTGACCGAATTCATCTCCAAAACATATCGCCACTCTATGGGTTAAAGGTTTTTTTATTACCAAAGCAGATATCCTAATCCCAAACCACGAGGTGAAGCTGACGGCTGAAGCCTTATTATATAGTGGCAGAAGGTTCCCCAGTTTTCCCTTCCAACTCTTTAACCCTTGCTTCAAGTTGAAAAATCCTCTCTTCAGTCACCTTCTTATAACTCTCCATTTCCATATCTTTAGAGGCCAATCGTTGATTCTTATATTCGACCTCCTCTCTCAATCGTTTCAGTTCCACTTCCCTCTGATCAAGGAGTTTCTTTGACGCCTGAAGGTCCTCCTCCTTCTTTCCGGGTTCTTCAGTGATTTCTTTAATCTTCAATTCCAATGCCTTGATCTTCGAAGAACTTTCTTTCTTCATTCGAGAGAGATCCTTTTTATTCTCCTCTACCGCTCGCTCTTTCTTTTGAAGGTCTGCCTTCAACCTTTCGATATCCTTCTTTTTTGTCTCCATCTCTTCGGATTTGCTCTTGACCTTTGATTCTAATCCTTTGATTTTCGCATTCGATTCCCTTTTTAACCTTGCCATCTCTCGCTTCAGTTCAGCCACCTCATCCTTCTTTGCTGGTTTTTTTGCCAATCTCTTCAT
>Ga0116116_1000442_pt1 | contig 45488 bp, 29 predicted proteins | sample June2015DPH_10_1_FD_89722 | JGI IMG/M metagenome (GOLD analysis project Ga0116116, IMG submission 89722) | Peatland microbial communities from SPRUCE experiment site at the Marcell Experimental Forest, Minnesota, USA - June2015DPH_10_150 | ecosystem: Environmental > Terrestrial > Soil > Wetlands... | reverse complement strand
TCAACAGGGGCTTGGTGGATGGTTTCATGCCCACCAGCGTAAAAGAGTGCGCCGCGGGTGTCCAGCTCTTTCGCCAATCCACCTCCCCCTCCGTCACTTAGCTCCATCGGAAATCCGCCCTGACGTCTGCGCAATGCGGCGGGCGGGCACCGGTTTGCCCTTGGGGATCACCTCCAACGTTCAGGCGTTGATTCTCTTGCGGTGAGCCGACAGTGCGAAGTTTACCTGCTTGCCCAAAACAAGCCCAAATTCGCCCCGCCGTGCGGCTGGATTTCCACCCGGCGGAAGTGGCGCTGGAGAAAGGCAACGAGTTCCATCGTCGTGTATCGCTCGTAACCTTCGACGCGCGCCAGCGCGGGAATCGCCTGCCGGTCGTGTTTTCCACCGATCTCATGGTATTCTCCGCAAAGGGCCTCCACCTGGTCCAACGATCTGGAAGTGAACAAGATGGGCCACTCGCTGCCTTCACAGTCGAGTTTGGCTAGACGAACCCGGTCAAAGCGGCCGAGCACGGCGTCAAACGGAACCGTGTTTACCCGGTGCTGGTTTGGCTGGGGAAAATCATCCGGCTGACCCGATTGAAAGAGGACATCACCGCCGCCGGTGTTCACTTCGTGCGGTTCGTGCCGATAGCCGCTGTGCCAGAGCAATGTCTCCGGGCGGTCGGAGCGCCACACGGCGAGCGGGTGCAATTCGACTCGGTTTCCGAACTCGGCCAGATGCGCACCGGCCAATCGGTAATTCTCCGGTTCAGGTTCGAAGGCAATCACCTGGCCGGCGCCACGCTGCAAGCACGCGCAGGTGAAACTGCCGATGTGGGCCCCGATGTCAAGAATGACGTCACAAGGGTCAAAATGCTCCGGCAGCCGGTACTCGTTCAAAGCCGTGACCGCGCGGAACACGTTGTAGTCGCAGGTGCTTGGACGAAAGGTGAACATGTCTCATCAAGGAAGCCGGTGAAGCCGCTTTGCGAACCTGTTCCCGGCGCTTCCTCAGCGCAAGAGCCTTTCTGGCACTCGCGGTGTCCTCTGTCAACGCTTCTCGATTCCTTGGGTCCGCCCCAGCCGAAATGTTCGGCCGACCGCGATAAAGCCATGATTTGCAAACCATGATTTGCAGTTGACCGGTTTTGCGGCCCGCTCTTATCTTCCGGGCATGAACCTCATCTGGCGTCGCCGACGTTTTCTTGCCGCCACCGGTGTTGTCGGCCTGTCCGTCCTGTCCGGGGCAGCGAAGGCATTCGGAGCGGCGACCCAGGCCGTAAAGATCAGCAAACAGGAGGGCAAGCTGCGCATCGAGAGCGCCGGCGAATTGTTCACGGAGTACCATTACGACGGCGGCTCGCGGTCGTTTCTTTACCCGATCCTCGGTCCCGGCGGCGCGCCGCTGACGCGCAACTGGCCGATGAAGGACGTGCCTGGCGAGGAACACGATCATCCGCATCACCGCTCGTTCTGGTGGGCGCACGGCGACATCAACGGGCACGATTTCTGGAGCGAGGAAAGCAAGGCGGGTCGCACCGTGCATGAGGCGTTCGAGCAGGTCGCTTCCGGCGGGAAGTTCGGGATCGTCCGTTCGACGAACAAACTCGTCGCGAAGGACGGCACGCTGGTGGCGCGCGACCACCGGACGATGCGGTTTTACCAGCTCGCCGATGCCCGGATGATTGATTTCGAGGTCACGCTTCGTTCCGCGTCCGGTCCGCTCACGTTTGGCGATACGAAAGAGGGGACGATGGCGATGCGGATCAACGAGACGATGCGCCTGATCAAGGACGGCAAGCCGGGCGGCGGCCACATCGTCAACAGCGAGGGCATCCGCGATGGCGCCACTTGGGGCAAGCGCGCCAGGTGGGTGGACTATTACGGCCCGGTCAACGGCCAGACCGTCGGCATCGCGATCTTCGATCATCCGTCCAATCCGCGGCATCCGACGTGGTGGCATGTCCGCGATTACGGCCTGTTCGCGGCCAATCCCTTCGGCGTGCATGACTTCGAAGGGAAGCCCGCCGGCACGGGCAAGCTGGTCGTGCCCGCGGACACCAGCATCACTTTCCGCTATCGGTTCTATTACCACCGGGGCGATGAACTGGCCGGTCGCGTGGCGGAGCAGTACCAGGAGTATGCGGCCGTCACGCCCTCATGAGGGTGGTGCCATCGTAACGATCCAATCCAAGCACATGAAAACACTCAATCGTCGCACGTTTCTCAAGGGGTCGCTCCTGACCGCCGCCTCCGCCAGCCTGGCGCCGGTGTTCACGGGCTGCGCCACGAGTCAACCCGCCGCGCGCGCGGTCCGCGCCAACGAGGACATCCGCGTCGCCGTGGTCGGCTTCAACGGCCGGGGGGCGGATCACATCAGGTCGCTGATGAAACTCCGCGAGGGGGGCGAGAAGGTGCGGATTGTCGCCCTGTGCGATGTGGACTCGAAGGTGCTCGGCGCGGCCGTGGCCAGCCTGACGGACAAGGGCAATCCCGTCACGGGTTATGCCGACGTCCGCAAGCTGCTGGAGAACCCGGAGGTGGACGCGCTGTCCATCGCCACACCCAACCACTGGCATTCGCTGGGAGCGATTTGGGCGGTGCAGGCGGGCCGGGATGTTTATGTCGAGAAGCCGGTTTCGCACAACGTCTGGGAGGGACGCCAGTTGGTCGAGGCCGCGCGCAAATACGGCCGCATCGTGCAGGCCGGAACACAGAGCCGCTCAAGCCAGGGCATCCGCGAGGCGGTCGCGTGGGTCCGGGCCGGAAATCTGGGCAAGATCGTTCTGGCCCGCGGTATGTGTTACAAACGCCGCGCCAGCATCGGCAAGGTCAGCGGCCCGCAACCGATTCCGTCGAACATTGACTACGATCTCTGGTGCGGTCCGGCGCCGAAAGGCCCGCTCATGCGCAAGAACCTGCACTACGACTGGCATTGGGTCTGGGCGACCGGTTGCGGCGACATCGGCAACCAGGGCATCCATCAGATGGACATTTCCCGCTGGTTCCTGGGCGAGCCCGCCCTGTCCCCGCACGTGCTCAGCGTCGGCGGCCGGCTCGGCTATGTTGACGATGGCGAAACCCCAAACACCCAGGTCATCTTCCACGATTATCCCAAGGCGCCGCTGATGTTCGAGGTGCGCGGTCTGCCGGACAAGACCGGGTCGGGCAAGATGGACAAATACATGGGCGGGAGCATCTGCGTGATCATTCACTGCGAAGGCGGCCATGTGCTCGTGCCGGATTACAACGGCGCCATCATGTTCGACCGGCAGGACAAGGAGATCCGCCGGTTCATGGGCGCGGAGGACCACCACGCCAACTTCCTCAAGGCGGTGCGCAGCCGGAAGGTGAGCGATCTGACCGCCGACATTCTCGAAGGCCATCTTTCGAGCGCCCTGTGCCACACCGGCAACATCTCGCACCGGCTGGGCGCATTTAAGTCGCCGGCAGAAATCCGGGAAGCCATCCGCGGTGAACCGGACGCGGAGAACTCGTTCCAGCGGATGTTGGACCACCTCCAGGCCAACGATGTGGATGTGAACGTGACGCCGTTGACGCTGGGCGTGCCGCTGAAGATGAATCCTACGCGGGAGGTGTTCTTCGGCAATGCCCGGGCGAACGAGATGCTGACGCGCCATTACCGGGCGCCGTTTGTGGTGCCGGCGAAGGTTTGACCCGGCGGGGATTGCGTTTTGTGCCGCAGGGCGTAGCTTGGTGCCATGCTTTTGAGGAAGGGGCTCGCGAGGGGGTTGGGCGTTGCGCTGTGCATGGCAGCATGGGCTGCGTCGTGGACGTGGTCCGCGCCCGCTCCCGCCTCCACCCCGGGCAAGCTGGAGTGGCGTTCGACCGAGAACAAGGTCAATGCGGATTTCGAGAACTGGCCGCTGTGCCGGTTGCTGGAGACCATCTCGGCGAAAACCCGCTGGCGCGTGTATGTCGAACCCGGCGTTAGCCGAACGATTTCCGCCCGATTCAACGGGCTTACGACCACGGAGGCGCTGAGCCGCCTGCTTGGTAATCTGAATTTCGCACTGCTGCCGGCGAAGGACGGCCCCCCCCGGCTTTACATCTTCCTAACAACGATGCAGACCGCGACGGATCTGGTCGCGGCGCCGCCGGCTGCCAATCACGGCAAGGTGATTCCGAACGAACTCATCGTCACCCTCAAACCCGGCTCCAAGGAGTCTATTGACGATTTGGCGAAGCGACTTGGCGCGAAGGTCGTCGGCCGCGCGGACAATCTGCACGCCTATCGGCTCCGTTTTGAAGATGAAGCAGCGGCCCAAGCGGCCCAGACCACTCTGGCCGGCAACAGCGACGTCAACAGCGTCGAGGCCAACTACAGCGTCAGTGTGCCGCCGCCGCCGGAGTTGCTGTCCGGCGCGGCCCTGCCGGCGTTCAACCTCAAACCCAGCGCCAACAGCGGTCAGGTGGTCGTCGGACTGGTGGACACCGCGGTGCAGACCCAGGGCACGCCGCTGAAGGATTTTCTCCTGACGCCGGTCTCAGTGGCGGGAACTGACGCCACGCCCGTGACGGACCAGTTGAACCACGGCACGAGCATGGCGGAGACGATCCTGAACACCCTGGCCAAGTCTCCCGATGCGGCAAATGGCACACCCGTGCGGATTCTGCCGGTGGACGTGTACGGCGGCTCGGAGAGCACCACGACGTTCGAGGTCGCCCAGGGCATCCAGGCAGCCGTCAACGGCGGCGCCACGATCATAAATCTAAGCCTGGGTGGAACCGGCGACAGTCCGCTCCTGCACGGATTGATTACCGCGGCCCATGACCAGGGCATCGTGTTCCTCGCCGCGGCCGGCAATCAACCCGTGACCACTCCGACCTATCCGGCGGCTTATCCTGAAGTGATTCCTGTGACCGCGGTGCTCCCCGACGGGACTTTGGCTTCCTATGCCAACCGCGGCTCTTTCGTGACTGACGGCGCGCCCGGCACCAGCATTGTCGCGTTCCAGGGCCAGGCTTACTTGGTGGTGGGCACGTCCGTTTCCACGGCCAACGGGTCCGCCCTGGCGGCCTACGAGGCGGCCAGCAGCGGCAAGACCGGCAGCGCGCTCGACGCCTTGGTGCGACAGATCCTCGCCCTCAAGCCTGGCGCGGTGGGACCGTGAAGTCCGGCCGGGTCCTTCTGAACGACCCGGGATGTCGCTGGGGAGCATGGGCCGCTGGCCTGTGCCGTCGGGCGGCCCGCCCGACGGAAGGGTTGGCGATGGACCGGCCTGATCACGCTGTCCTCCCCAATTCGCGCTTGCATCGCGGACCGGCTTGCCGCAATCAAGACCCGCACACGACAAACCCGGGTTGCCCGTGAGCCGCCGCCGGCGGACGGACAGCCAGACGGAACATGATCCAATATCACCAACTTTTGCGTCTCGTTCTCGACCAGGGACGGCCCAAGGCCGACCGCACCGGCACCGGAACGCTGTCCGTGTTTGGCGCCCAGGCGCGGTTCGACTTGCGCGCGGGGTTTCCCCTGGTCACGACGAAGAAGGTTCACCTCAAGTCCATCATCTACGAGCTGCTCTGGTTCTTGCGCGGCGACACGAATGTCCGCTGGTTGCAGGAGCGGGGCGTCACGATCTGGGACGAATGGGCCGATGCCAACGGCGATCTGGGCCGGGTTTATGGCGCGCAGTGGTGCGCCTGGCGAACCGCCGACGGCCGCTCGATCAACCAGATTGACCAGGTGATCGCGCAAATCCGCCGGAACCCGGACAGCCGGCGGCACATCGTCACGGCCTGGAATCCCGGTGAAGTGGACGCCATGGCGCTGCCGCCGTGCCACGCGCTGTTCCAGTTCTTCGTCCAGGAAGGAACCCTGTCCTGTCAACTTTACCAGCGCAGCGCCGACCTCTTTCTCGGGGTGCCGTTCAACATCGCCAGCTACGCGATCCTCACGCTGATGGTCGCGCAGGTTTGCGACCTGAAACCCGGCGATTTTGTTCACACGTTCGGGGACCTCCATCTCTACCAGAATCATCTGGACCAGGCGCGTCTTCAACTCAGCCGGGCGCCACGACCGCTGCCGGCCATGAAACTCAATCCCGCGGTGCGCGACCTCCACGCGTTCGCCTTCGAGGATTTCACGCTCGAGCACTACGACCCCTGGCCGGCCATCAAGGCGCCGATCGCGGTGTGACATGCCTGCGCTGCTGCATCGTGTTTGTCCGCTGTGCGGCCAGGATGACGCTGCGCCATTCATGCAGAAGCACCAACTGGCGCTCGTGCGCTGTCGAGATTGCGCGATGACCTACGCCACCCCGGTCGCCGGTGAACTCGCCGGTCCGCTCTACCAGCAACTGGGCACGCCGTTTTACCTCTCGCCGGAAAAGCTGGAGAGCGATTATGCGAGCGTCCGGTTCGCCCGCGAGTTGCGCCTGTTCTCGCGGTTTTGTCAGGCGGGCGACGTGCTCGACGTCGGCTGTTCGACCGGCGCCTTCCTGTTTCAACTCAGGTCGCGGGGCGATTATCGGGTCGTGGGGACGGACATTTCCGCTCCGGCCCTCGCGTATGCCCGCAGCCGCGGGATCGAGGTCGTGGCCGGTTCATTCCTCGAACACGAATTCGGGGCGAGGCGGTTCGACGCGGTGACCTTCTGGGCGGTGCTGGAACACGTGCTGACGCCGCGCGACTTTCTGCGCCGGGCGCTGGGGCTGCTGCGACCGGGCGGGCACGTGTTTCTCCTGGTGCCGAATCTGCGATCGCTGGCGGTGCGCCTGCTCGGCCGGAAATACCGTTACATTCTGCCGCAACACGTGAACTATTTCACCTCGGCAACGCTCGCGCGGTTCGCGCCGATCGAGGGGCTGCGGGTGGTGGTCCGCGGAACGATGCACTTCAACCCGGCGGTCATCTGGCAGGACGCGCGGGGCCGGGGCGGGTTCGTGGCCGACGACGAGCGCGCCACCTTGCTCCGGCGCACCACGGCGCTCAAACAGAACCCGTTTTTGCAGCCGGCGCGTTTCCTGTATCGGTTGACCGAGCAGGCGTTGGGAAGCCTGGGGCTCGCCGACAACCTGTTCATGGTCCTGCGGAAAACATGAAGCCCTTCCAGGCCATCGCCGCGATGTCGCTGAACCGCGTGATCGGTGATCGCGGCCGGATTCCCTGGCACCTGCCGGCAGATTTCAAGTGGTTCAAGGAAATGACCACCGGGCAGGTGATCGTCATGGGGCGCAAGACGTTCGAGTCCATCGGCCGGCCCTTGCCCAACCGCGAAACCATCGTGCTCAGCCGGTCCGCGTTCCAGCACGCGGGCGTCCGCACGGCGCCCAGTCTCGAGGCGCTGCCCCTGGCGGCGGATGATCCGCGCACGATCTTCATCTGCGGCGGAGCGGAGGTTTATCGGCAGGCGCTGCCCCGATGCTCCGACCTTTTTCTCACCCTGGTCCAACGCGAGGTGGCGGGCGAAACGCTGTTCCCGCCCTTTGAAGAGCTGTTCGAACTGCTCGGCGTCGTGCGCGAAACGCCCGAGTTCAAAATCTCGCATTACCGCAACGCCGCTCTGGTCACATGAACCCTCCGTCGTTTGAAGCAACCACGAACCGGCTGGTGTGGGTCACCGGCGCGGGGGGACTGATCGGCAGCTATTTGGTTCAACTCGCGCCGCGTTTCGCTCCTCAGGGCCGGGTGCGGGCTCTCACGCGCGACCAACTGGACCTGACGGATGCCGCGGCGGTGCGCCGTGCGTTCGCCGCCGACCGGCCCGGCCTGGTAATCCATTGCGCCGCCCTCTCGCGCAGCCCGGACTGCGCCGCCGATCCCGCGCTCGCCCGCCAGTTGAACGTCGAGGTGACGCACCTCCTCGCGGAACTCTGCGCCGACGTGCCGCTCGTCTTTTTCTCGACCGACCTGGTCTTCGATGGACAACGGGGCCACTACGCCGAAACGGAGGCGCCGAATCCGCTTAGCGTGTATGCCAAAACCAAGGCTGCCGCGGAGTGGTTCGTCCTGGCCAACCCGCGCCATACGGTCATCCGCACGTCGCTCAACGGCGGCATATCGCCCACCCGCGACCGTGGGTTTAACGAGCAGATGCGCCGGGCCTGGGAGGCCGGACAGACATTGGTGCTGTTCACCGACGAATTCCGGTCGCCGATCCATGCCGCGCTGACGGCGCGGGCGGTGTGGGAACTGGCGCGGCAGGGAGTCACAGGCATCTGGCATCTGGCCGGGGCGGAACGATTGTCGCGCTTCCAGATCGGCGAGTTGCTCGCGGCGCGCTGGCCCCACCTGAAACTGACGCTGCGGGCTGGCTCCCTGCGAGATTACATCGGCGGGCCGCGACCGCCGGACACCTCGCTGAACTGCTCCCGGGCGCAGGCCCATCTTTCCTTCAAGCTGGCCGGGCTTGGGGAGTGGCTCCGGGCCAACCCAGCCGCGCCTTTCTGAACGACGCGGAAGGTGGCTGGGGAGCACGCTTGGGGAGCACGGGCCGCTGGCCGGTGCCGTCGGGCGGCCCGCCCGACGGGCCATCTCCGGTAGGGCCGGCGGTGCTCCGCGGCCCTGGATGGGGACACGCGCCGCGTCCGTACCGGGTTCTGGGCGGTCGCTGGGACCTGGCCGGGTCGGCGGTCGCAGCGGGGGAAGGCGTTGCTGAAACGCGCGGTGGGTGGGTCGGGGAAAACAGTTGAAATCCGCCGGCGTCGGGATAGGATGGCGACACGCTTGGTCCTGCACCGGGCGTATGGCCGGGACGTAGCGTAGCTTGGTAGCGCGTCTGAATGGGGTTCAGAAGGTCGTGAGTTCAAATCTCACCGTCCCGACCATCCTTTAAGAATTCATTCCCAAGAAGGTCCAATCGTTGATGTTCGGGGGCAGAAGTTCTGCACGCGAGTTTCGGATGATTTGATAAGCCAGCGGCAGCTCCCGCCACATGAGGGTTGTGAAAATCGTCATTTCCACACCCACTTGGTTTCGGTTTCAAGCCGGTGAGGTCTGGCCCAGAACCTGCTATAAAACTCCACCAGCAACCTGTAAACCCAACGACGTAAGAACGTCCGAACGCCAACAGAATTGGATATGAAACTTTATCGTTCCTCGACCTTGGGGCAGTGGTTGATGGTGACGACAATACTGCTGGTCTTGATGCTGTCCGCTCAGGTTCAAGCCCAGTTCAACTACACGACGAACAACGGCTCGGTCACGATCACCAGATACACCGGTCCCGGGGGTGACGTGACCATCCTGGATACGATCATTGGCCTGCCGGTCACCAGCATCGGGTATGAGGCGTTCGTTTCTTGCTTCACCCTGACCAGCGTCACGATCCCGAATAGCGTCACCAGCGTCGGTGGTTCGGCCTTTTCCAACTGTCGCAGCCTGACCAGCATCACGATCGGCAACCACGTCACCAGCATCGGGAATGAGGCGTTCGGTTACTGTAGCAGCATGACCAACATCACGATTCCCAACAGCGTGACCAACCTCGGCGAGAATGTGTTCTCTCTCTGCACCAACCTAACCAGCATCACAATTCCCGACAGCGTCACCAGCCTCGGAGAGTCTGCGTTCAATTTGTGTAAGGGCCTGACCAGCGTCACGATCGGCAACAGTGTCAACAACATCGGTCTCGAAACATTCAATAACTGCACCAGCCTGACCAACCTCACGATCGGCAACCGAGTCACGAGCATCGGAGAGTTTGCGTTCTCTGGCTGCACCAGCCTGACCAGCGTCACGATTCCCAACAGCGTGACCAACATCGGGATTTTGGCGTTCAGTGACTGCACCAACCTCGCCAGCGTCACGATCCCCAACAGCGTCACCAGCATCGGTGGTTCGGCCTTTTACAACTGTAGCTCCCTGACCAGCGTCACGATCCCCAACAGCGTCACCAGCATCAGTGGTTCGGCCTTTTACAACTGTAGCTCCCTGACCAGCGTCACGATCGGCAACCGGGTCACCAGCATTGGGGGCGGTGCGTTCGAGGGCTGCACGAACCTGATTGCCGTCACGATTCCGGACAGTGTCACCAACATTGGGTACGGGGCGTTCTCTTACTGCTACGGCCTGAGCAGCGTCACGATCGGCACTCGCGTCGCCACCATTGAGGACAATGCGTTCTCTGGATGCAGCAGCCTTCGGGGCGTCTATTTCCAAGGTGATGCCCCCAGCCTGGGCTGGTCTGTATTCTCCGACGACCACCAAGCCGCCGTCTATTACCTGCCTGGCACGACGAGCTGGGGTTCGACATTGGGTGGTCTTCCGACGGTGCAATGGAAGCCGCAGGCCCAGAATCCCGGCGTGAGGACGAATCAATTCGGCTTCACCGTCACCGGGACCACCAATCTGGTCATCGTGGTGGAAGCCTCTACGAATCTTGTCAATCCGAGTTGGGCTCCGGTGGGAACCAATACGCTGGCTGGCGGTTCGTCCTATTTCAGCGACCCCCGTTGGACGAATGATCCAACCCGTTTCTACCGGCTCCGCTCTCCATAAACGGGGGCGGTCTTTTCGCCTCCGCGAAGTGCAGCAAGCCAGCGCGAGCTTGATCGAAGCGCAGCGTGGCCACGTGCCTTCAGGGCAGATGATGACCATGTGAGCGGGTGACGGGCCGGCTGGTTGATTCAACGTGCTTGAACCAAGGGGCAGGCAGATGAAAGCATTGGCGGTAATGACAAGGGACATTCTTGCTGCCCGCACCTACGAGTGGAGTTGCGGTTAGAAGGACGGCAACGGGGTCTTGCCGTAGCAGAAAACCCAATAGTAATATTCGTTGTATTCCTGGTTGCTGGCGTCGGGCGACCCCGGGATGCGCTCGATCCTGATGGCAATTCTCGATTTCCCGCGGGTGAAGCTCGCGGGAATCTCGTAGTCACTGTCGCGAAACGCCGCGTCGGCCGGCCCAGGCAGGTCGCAGACATACCACGGGGCGTTGGGGATCAACCGTCCATCCACCCATACGTTCGCGGCTTGGACGTTGGCTCTTTGGCGGTTGGTGCGTCGGCGGAGTTTGACGCCTTGGTTGTTGGGGTCGAGTTTCACCACAAACCGGCTGGCGCCGGCGAAGGCCCGTCCGGTGTCGCTCGTCGTTGGATCGCGCCCCTGCATTTCGTAGCGATCATACGAACTGGCCGTCGTGCCCGCCCACGTGCCGCCCGCCACCGAGTACTCATGCGCCTTCTCGCCCGCCTTGTCGCCCACATCCAGTTCGTCGGTGAGCTTGAGGTTGGCGAAGCCGGGAGCGGCCAGGTAATACCAGACGACAAAATCGGTCTTCTGCCCGTGATCCGCGCCGAGCTTGCTGTGCTCGTAGTTGATGTCAATGGACGCTTCAAAGACATAAGGCTCGCCCGTATAGAGCCGGTAGCCGCCCTGGAACCCGTTGACCAGACCTCCCCACAGCGGCTTTTGGATGGCATAGCCGCCCCAACCCTGGTTGTGGTCGTCTTCGGTGCCGTCGCCGTGAATCTGCGGCGTCCGCGAGCCGTCAATGAACGTGAACTCATCCCCATCCATGTTGTACCCGGTGCTGAACATGGAGAGCCCGACGACTTTGCCCCGTCCGCGATCCTGGAAAGCGCGCGAATAGAGGGCGCGGTCCGGCGAAAGGTCAATGGTGCGTTTGGCATGGAAATAACCGCACGCTCCAGCTTGATAGCGGACGGCATGAGACGGCAAACTCACGACCTCGGTTTCCAGGCGTTCGATGGCGAACGGGCTGTCGTTGATAATCTCCATGCGTGCTCGCGACCAGTAAGGCATGGGCCAATAGCAGTACATTTGTCTCCGTTGGGCATCAAAGCCGAAGAACAGGGTCTTGAGCGTGTGACCAGAGACGTCCTCGGACCCGATGGTATCGCCGCCGGCGCCAAAGAACGAACCGAGCGACATATCTACCGCCGGCGCGGTTTGGTCGTCCCAGGTAATGCGGAGGCGGGTTCGGAAAAACGTCTCCTTGGTCCAGGGGTCGAGGCCGATTTTGAGGCAACCGATTGCTCCACGGCCGCGCCAATCCAGCACCAGGGCTTTTTGGCCGGCCGGGATTGAGTTCGTGGTCCGCGTCACCGCCCCCGCCAGTTTGCCCTTGGGATCCTCGCCGAGCCGCTCCCACTGCGAGCGCGTCGCCGGCGAATCCGTTGTCGCGCCTGGCCACGTCCGCACGGGCGCGCCCGGCGGATATTTTAGATAGGTGTACTGGAACCAGGAAGCCTCGTAATATTTCATCCCTGCCGGGTGATAGGCCGTGATCTTCAACCGTTTCTGAAAGGACAGCGGATAATAAAGCACGGCGAAGGCGCCGGGGCCGCCGCTCCATTGCGAGCCCTGTAGATCGAAGGAGGCCAGTGGCGGGGTGAATGGCGGCGAGTATTTGCCGCCTTTGCCGAAAAACTCCGCGAAGGTCAGGTCGATTCTCGGCCTGGGGTCATCGTCAAAATAATAGCGGATGCGAACCTCCTCGTTGGGGAATTGGGTCCACTTGGAGAAAACGTTCATTTGTTGCCGGTAGAGGCAGCCCGGTCCGAATTCATCGAAGAACACGAACTCGCCGTGGTCCTCGTAGCGCATGAAGAAGCCCGATCGGTTCAGCCCGGCGGGATCGTAGGTGATGAACTGCCTTGTCTGGGTCCCATTGGGGAGGAAATACGGCAGCAATTCAGGATGCTCCATGGCCTGGAAACCATAGACAAAGGGCGGAGCGGACGCGTGGAGTTCACCACCTTCAGCGGCAAAAAGCACGAGAGCCAAAACAGCGAGCCAGGACGTGTGATTCTCCATAAGAAATAATGCGACCACGCTGCTGTCCCAAACAGTGGAGTCAAGCTCTGAATGGCGGGACTTCAAGAAGGTCGGGGATCCCCGCCCGGCGGGTCCGAAGCCGAAGTGGCTGGGCCGGCGGAGTCGGCCGAATCGTCCAGCGGGACAAAAATGGGGCGTGGGTTACAAGGCATCGCTCACCCCCGCTGTCCATCACGTGCAGCGCGCTTTCGATTGCAGGCCGCAGGCAAGGGGTGGAGAGGCAGCTCCAGCGTTCAGAGCGTCGGCCAGCTTCTTTCGCCGCGGCCTGGGTGTTGCTCACTTCGCAGGGCGCGCCGGCTGCGCCGATAGGCAGTAGAGGTGGCTGTCGGTGCGCACGTAGATGGCAGAGCCCACGAACGCGGGCGAGGCGAAGACCGGCCCATCAAGCTGGTTCTCGGCCAGCAGGGTCAGATCCTTGCTCGCTTGGAGTACCACGGTTTTCCCCTCCCGGCTGAAACAGTAGATGCGCCCCTCGGCATGGACGGGCGAAGCCGCGTAGCTCCCGCCTGTCCGGAACTTGCCAAGCACCTCGCCATTCAACGCGTCCACGCAGGTGACAACGCCGTCATCGTTGAGCAGGTAAAGCTCCCGCCCCACCAGCAAGGGTGAGGGCATGAAGCCGATCGGCGTTGGCAGCTTCCAGGCCACGTGGGTGCTGGTGACATCGCCCTGTCCATCCGTGCGCACGGCCCAGAGTTGAGCATGACCGTTAAGGACGCCCGTGCTGAGATACACCAAGCCCCGGCCATAGACCGGCCGGGGTGCCACCGTCTCCCCCTTCACATCGTCCACGCGCCAGATTTCCTTGCCGGTTTCCGGCTCGTAAGCCACCAGCCATTGGGCGCCCGGCACCACCATCTGCATCCGTCCGGCCACCTCGAACGCCAGGGGCGTGGAAAAGGATTTGCGGAATTCCCGAATCGGCGTGCTGATCGGGGGGCGGTCGGTCTTCCAGACTGTCTCACCCGTTTGTTTGTTCAGGGCGGTGACATACTGTTGGTCCCGCCCGTCGCGCACCAGGATGAGCAGGTTCCGATACACAATGGGCGAACTGCCCGGTCCCTGGTGATGATCCAGCGGAAGCTGACGTTTCCAGAGAATCTGGCCGGTGGTCGCATCCAGGCAGGCCGTGCCGAACGTGCCGAAGTCGCAGTACAATCGCCCTGGCTCCACGACGGGAGTGGGAGTGGCATAGCTATTCAGCAAATTCACCGGCGCCGGGTTGTCCACCGGAAACAGGTCCGCGTGATAAAGCTGCTTCCCGGTGGCCCGCTCCAGGCAGACCACTCCGATGACGACCCGCTCCGCTTGCTGCATCCGGTCCGGCCCCTCGGCGAAGGTGCGGAGGCCCGTCTCCACCGCGGTCGTCAGCCAGATCCGATCCCCGAGCAGCACGGGCGAGGATCGTCCGCGTCCGGGCACGGGCACCTTCCACATCACATTCTGGCTCGGGCTCCAGGTGAGTGGCGGATTTGTTGCCACGGCGAGGCCGTCGCCGGTGGGGCCACGGAACTGAGGCCAGTCATCGGCCGGCAACGCCGTTGGGCCGGCGAAAGCCATGATTCCCAGCCAAATCGCACTGTTCCATCGGTTTCGTTTCATGTTCTCGTTCCAACCATAGCCCGTAAACTGAACGTGTCGCGCCGCCGAATTCTGACACTCGGCGATAACAGAGGCCAGTAATCTGTGTCAGGACATTGCTGCCAGCAGCGTTTCCATAGAGTGATGGCCTATGTGGCACGGGATCAGGAGCACCTTCACGGGACTGGGCGAATTCCCTCTCAGGCGTCGCTCTTTCGAGGGGGCGCCGTCAATCCCAACCCAAACAGAAAGCACTGCAGCGGTCTTTCCCCACCCGCAGCCCGGCAATTCCAGGCCACCGGCAGGGGTGGGGCAACGGGAGCAATTGCCTCCCAACCCACCAAACGGACAGGCACCCGCGGGAGGGGTAGGCGGTCATTTCGATTTGATGGAGTCTTGAGGCTGGTGTCATGCTGCCGTCATGAGCAAGTACCGCAGCCGCGACCTCGCGCATGACCTCGTCCTTCCCACGCTGCTCTTTGCGGCCCTGGGGGCGATGACTTGGGCGATTCGAGGTTGCTCCGGGTTTGGCGCGATGAATGGCTGTATCTTCGCGGGCGTCACTTGGGGCACCGCGTGGTGGTTCATCGCCCGAGATCCGAGTGGTCAGCAATCGCGCCCGTACAGCTCAGGGTGGATCATTCTGGCCGTCACCCTCGGTATCGGGCTTTCCGGCGACCGGGGCTGGATGCAATGGCCCAGTTTCTTCGCCGGGCATCTCCAGACGAACACGCCTGAGGGGAGATTCGTTCCGATCTCGCGAGTCTATGGGTTTGTGTGGCTCTTTATTGCCGGCGTGCCCTGGGCCGGCCTCGGGGCTTGCCTGCTGGCCTGGTGCGGGGCGCAACGCCCGATCCGGGGCGTGGACTGGGGCCTGCGACTTGGTTGCGGCATCGGTGGGGCACTCCTGGCCCGAACCCTGTTCGACCGCTTCCCCGGAGTGTTCCTGCCGCTCTACAGGACGCTGGCCGACCAGTACGCGGACTTCCATGCCAACCCCAACTTGCAACGCTTGGTGAACGACAACCGCGCCGCCATCCTGCATCTCGGCGCCTACCTCGGATTCCTGGCCTGTGAAGTGGGGCGCCGGGATTGGCGGAATGCGACCCTGATTCTCACGGTTGGCCTTGTGAATGGGACGGGATGGGCCCTGTGCCAAAACTGGCACTGGGCGCCCGGGATCTGGCCGCAAGCCAGTTTCAACTGGTGGCGATGTTGGGAGTCGAGCGGAGGGATCAGCATCGGTGTCGCCTACGGGATCGCTTATTACTTGGTCAACCGCCCGGCGTACGGAGAAGACCCAGCGGTTCGCGGGGCATACCCTCCGAACAACCACCCGAATCTCGATCGCTGGGGCGCGTATTGTGGGGTGCTCCTCGGCCTGGGTTTGTCCATCAAAAACGGACTGAAAGGCTGGGCCAACATTTACCTAGGAAACGAGGAACACTGGAACCTCGTCCTATGGCGGGTCATAGGCCCTCTGATGGTCCTGGGCGCCATGGCATTTACGATCCGGATTTGGCTCCGGCCTCTCCCTAAAGGTTTTCAGGGAGACCGGTTCCCCGCGGCTTACAAAATCCTGTGGCTGGTGCTGATCATCCAGAACGTGATAGCCCAGTTGGTTACGGGGCCATATACCGTTTGGAACGAAACAGTATTCAACCTTTATTATATTCTGCTGTTCTTCCTTTCCGCCGTGATCGTGCATCACTTCCAGATCCTGAAGGTCCGCTCATCCGTGAAACCGTTGCCAGCAGGTGTTGCCACGCCAGCAATGGTTTTTCCCGAGCCGACCGGTGTTGAACCGTTGCCAGCGCGAGATGGGGGGCAAGGGGTCAGCAAGGACTGACACTTGCCTGCCGCGGTAGTTCGCAAACTTGTTGCCGGCGGAAGGCAACGGTTCAATTCTGTCCGGCCGGCTGGTTGTATTGCTGGAGTTGGTCGTTGATCATGCCAATCAACTCGGCGTTGCCCTTGGCTTGGGCCAGCTTGAGGGCTTTGCGCCCGGCGGCGAGGGCCTCCGGCATCTGGCCGGCCCTTGCATAGTCCACGGACAGGCAGAGATGGAGTTCCGCCATGGTATCCAGGTCAGGCCGTTTGGCGCGGGCGAGTTCGTACTGTTGCAGCGCCTCGCTGAGGTTACCCTGGGCGGCGAGGGCCAAGGCGAACAGGTAGCGGGCGCGGGCGCTCTCGGGGACCGCCTGCAAGGCCTCGGCCAGGACCTTGGCGGCCTCGGCCGGCTTGTCCGTGCGCAGCAAAGCTTCCGCCAGCGCGCAACGGATTTCCTCCGGGTTGTAACGGCGATCGAACCCCGAGGGCAGGAGCCGTGCGGCCTCGGACAAATGGGGAATGGCGGCGGCGAGGTGGCCCTGGAACTCCAAGGCCATCGCCAGGTCGTAGTGGGCGCAACCGTCCGAAGGATCCAGGCGCAGGGCCTCGGTGGTGTGGGCGAGCCCGTCCTGGTAACGGCGCTTCGCGTGGAAGAGGAGAAAGCCCAGCCGCTGGTGCGCGTGCGGGTTGCGCGGATTGAGCTTGAGGGCCTGCTCGTATTCCGCGATCGCTTTCTCGATGTCGCCGGTGGTTTCCAGCGTGTAGGCGGCGCGCGCATGGGAGTTGTCATCGAGGAACTGCTCGTGGATCCGAACAATCGCTTCGGGCTCAGTGTTGACGAACTCCGGGATGTTGGCCGCCCGGTCCGGCGCGGTGAAATTGGCCAGGAGCACCGGGGGCGTGCTCTCGCCTTGCGGGTCAATGTGCGTCAGGAAGAGTTGGGTGTAGGGCGAACTGGCTTTGGAGGAGAACACCAGCCACCGGCTGTTGGGTGACCAACTGTGCCACGAATTCATGCGGGCGGTGTTGGCGCGCAGGCGCCGGGCCTCGCCGCCCGCGGCCGGGATCACAAACAGCTCGCTGTCCGGCTGCAGCAGCATGTAATTGCTGGCCTGGCAGAAGACAATCCACTTGCCGTCGGGCGAGTATTTGGGGAAGAAGTTGCTGCGGCCATTGGCGGAAGCCCCGCGCAAGGGCTCCGCCTCGCCGCCCCGGCCGTCGTTGTACGGAACGCGGTAGAGGTCGAACTGAAACGGCTTGCCTTCGTGCAGGAACTCGGCGCAGTCCGCTTCGCTCAAAAGCAACCTGCCGATGGCGTCGCGACTGCGGAGTTCGTAGGCCTTGGTGCGAGCGAACACAATGTATTTGCCGTCCGGGCTCCAGGCGGGATTGCTCTGCACGTACTGGGGATCGTCGGCGCCCGGCAGGGACTGGAAGGTACCGGAGGCACGGCGATAGACCACCAGGATGCCTTTGATCGGGAAAAACAGTTGCGAGAAGGCGAGGTTGGGAGTGGCCACAAAGACGGATTTGTCCTTGACCGTGCTGATCACGGCCTGGCCATCGGGAGAAACCTGCGAGAGCAGGCCGAACGTCTGTTGCTTGTCTTCGGGCCGATAGCCGTCCCAGGTCATGATGTCGCTGGTGGCGAGGGGCATGTCCTTGGCCAGCCGCGTGATGACATAGGACCCTTTGTTGTTGGCATAGTCGACGTCCATTCCCAGCACCTTTCCATCCCGCGAGAACGAGTGGCAATTGCCGCAGACGGGCAGATGTTCGAGGACGATTCGCGGCGGCTCCGGCGAGGCAATGCTGCCGAAGCGCCAACGAATGTGCGTGGAGTCTTTGACGGCTTCCTTGAACGGCAGGTTCACCTCGCGGTAGAAGATCGGCGCGCCCACCGCGTCGGGCGAGGTGCCGATGCGGAGGCGACCGCGGGATCGAATCGTGGACGGTGTCGCCTGCTGGAAGCCCAGCACGGTGACCGTCGCTGCCTCCGCCCGTGAGCGCTGTTTGATCTGTTCCCATTGCTCCCGCGTCGGCGTCCAGCTCGGCTTCGGACACACGCTGGCCACACGTGCGGTCCCGTCCGGGAACTCGACCAACACCACCCACCGGTCGGCTCGGTTCGTCTGTTCCTCCCAGGAAAAAGTGCAGGGCAAGCGTAAATCCGGCGGAAACACCGTCCCGTCCTGCGGGTAGCGAATGGATAATTCCGGGTAGGTCATCCTTTCCTGGTGGGCGGCCAGGAGTTGCTCGACCGGCTGGGACCGCGAACAGGCCACCAGCCCGAGGCCCAGGAACATCGCGACCATGAACGGGCGGCCGGCGACCAGGGTGGAATAAGGGGCTGCCCGCCGGCGGGAAGGCATCTGCTCCCCACCGCATTCGGACCTGGATACGGAAGTTTGGGCCGCGGCACAGCGCGACCCTACCGCCCTGGACGCATGGCAGGGCGCTGCTGCGTCGGCGCCCCATCTTGACTTCAAGCGCCGGGCCAGGCGTTGGGCCGTGGAGTTGATCGGCGCGAGTTGAGGCGCCTGGTCTTCGGAGCCGAAGGCCAGGTCCGGGACAATCTTCATCAGGCTCATCGTTTCGGCTCGCGTTCAAGAGCGATGATTAACGAGGCAACCGTTACCCGCTTCAGAAACAAAAACCAGTCAAATTCAAACGCGCGGCAACGGCCGGGGGATGAATGAAGCCCCGATCAGACGGGCTGGTGCGGTCGCTCAGGGGCCAACTGGTTCAACTTAAATCAATGTTTGTCAGTATGATCAGGCTTCAGCCGGTCCTTTGCCAAAGGGCGACGAACATGCCGTTGCCCGGCCGTTCCTCCGGGCGCAACCAGACCTGGGCCGCGGATGGCGCGGCGGGATCGAGCGGGTTCACGCACGGCCGCGGCGCGAAACTCGGCTCGTGTTGGGCGAAGGCCGCGGCAACGTCCTCGGTTTCGGTGCGGGTCAGCGTGCACACCGCATAGCACAGGCTGCCGCCGGGTTTGACCGACGGCGCGGCGTTGAGCAGCAACTGCAATTGCACGCCGGCCAGCTCGCGGACGTCCTCCAGCGTGGTCGTCCAGCGGGCGTGCGGGTTCCGCTGCCAGGTGCCGACATTGCTGCACGGGGCGTCCACGAGGACGCCATCGAAGCGGGTTTTCGTGGGCGGGCGCGGGCCGCCGTCCCACAGCGCGGCGCGGTAATTGAACACGCGGGCCCGGGCGGCCCGGCGCTTGAGCTGGCGCAACCGCCACTCGACGCGGTCGCTGGCCCAGATCAGGCCGCGATGGTTCATCAGCGCGGCCAAGTGCAGGAGCTTGCCGCCTTCGCCGGCGCAGGCGTCCCACCAGGTTTCTCCCGGTTGCGGGTCGCAGACCCAGCCGACGGCCTGGGAATGCAGGTCCTGTAATTCGAATTCGCCCGCATGGAATTCCCGGGTCCGGAACAGGTCCGTTGCTCCCGTGTAGCGGAGCGCGTCGGCCAGGCGGCCGACCCCGGCGGGGTGGCAGTTGGCCAGCTTCCGGGCCAGGGCCGGGCCTTGTCCCGGTCCGGCCCGCAGCCACAAGGCAGGCTCGGTTTGGAGCGCGCGACACCAGGCGGGTGTGACGGTCACCTCCGCCGCCACCCAAGCTGGAACCGTTTTGGCGCACAACTCGGCATCGGTGAACGCGGCCGGATTTGCGGCGAAACGGTCGGCGAGGGCCAGGGCGGCCTGGGCCTGGTCCGGCGTCGGAGCAGTTCGATCCAGCCACTCGCGCCAGCGGAACCAGGCGAACACGGCGCGGCTGATGAGGCCGCTCTCGGCCCGCGGCAGGCCGGTCTTGGAGCGCAACGTTTCGCGCAGAAGTGTGTCGGCGGGGTTTTCCCGGTCGGTGGCGCCGATCACCCGGGCGGCGAGTTTCAGGCAGCGCGAGTTCAGCTCGGCGGCAGGACTAGGCGACGGGCTCATCGGCCGGCTTGGCGGGGGCGGTGGGGGTTGCCCGATAGCTGGCGACCACCCAGTCGCTGAGGATCTTGTCGGGGGACGCCACGGCGTCGGTATCGAGCTCGAACTCGGTGCGGCCCGTATTTTGCGCGATGAGTTTGAGGCCGAACTGGAAATCCTTGAAGCGTTCCGCGCAGAAGTCGCGCACGGGCCGTTGGGCCGCCTGGGCGAGGGCGACGAGCTGGTCGGCGGCGGCGGCCGTGAAACGAAGGGTCAGGCCGTGTTCCTTGGCGAACCGCTCGGCGAATTCGTGGACCAGTTGACACATCACCGCGCGCTCCTCGACCGCGTGCTCGGCGATGACGCGTTGCAAGGCTTCGGTCGGAGCGTCCGCCAGTTCCCGGGTGACGACGAAGCGCTGCACGGGCGTCGAGGGCAGTTCGAATTTGAACTCGCGGAAGAGCCGTTCGCAAACGGTCATCAGGCCGCGGGCGCCGGTGCTTTCCTCGGCGGCGAGTTCGGCGATCCGGCGCAGGCCGTCGTCGCGGAAAAGCACTTCGATCCCGTAGGCGGCAAAGGTCTGTTCGTATTGGCGGATGATGCTGCCCTCCGAGGTCTTCAGGATGGAGAACAAGTCCTCCACGTCGAGCGGGTGGCAGAAGACGCGGACAGGCAGGCGGCCAATGAATTCAGGCTCGAAACCGAACTCGATGAAGTCGCGCGTCCGGGCCTGGGCGAGCAGGGTGGCGTCGCTCTCGACCGTCAGCCTGCGGGCGGCGAAACCGATGGTGGCTTCGCGCTGGTGCTTGCGGACGATCTGGTCGAGGCCGGTGAAGGCGCCGCTGACGATGAAGAGGATGTGCCGGGTGTTGATGGACTCGGCCGGTTTGCGCCCGCGCTGGCTGAAATCGAGCATCGCCTGGAGCTGGCCGGCGAGGTCGTTGGGCGAGCGGGCCGGGACGTCGGTTTCCTCCATGAGCTTGAGCAGATTGGTCTGCACGCCGCGCCCGCTGACGTCGCGGCCGGCGAGATTCGGCGCCGCGGCGATCTTATCAATCTCATCAATGTAAATGATGCCATACTGGGCGCGTTCGACCTCGCCGTCGGCCCGGCGCAGGAGTTCCCGGACGAGATCCTCCACATCGGCCCCGACATAGCCGGTTTCGCTGAACTTGGTGGCGTCACCCTTCACAAACGGCACGCCGATGAGGTCGGCCATGCTGCGGACGAGGTAGGTTTTGCCGACGCCGGTGGGCCCCACCAGGATGATGTTCTGCTTGGCGTAGTTGACCTGGGTCTGGCCTTCCAGGGCCAGCCGGACGTGATGGTAATGGTCGCAGAGCGCAACGCTGAGAACTTTTTTGGCGTCCTCCTGCCGGATGACAAACCGGTCGAGGTAGGCCTTGACCTCGCGCGGCTTCTTGTCGAAATGAAACCCGCCATCGGCGGGGGCGCCCGCGGTTTCGTCCGGCGGCGCGGCGGCCGGGGCCGGGGAGGTCGTCACGGCCGGGTCGCGAAAGTGCTGGCGCATGAACTCCGCAAGCTGGCGCTGGAACTCCTCCGGCGACGGCGGACCGTTGAACGGGCGAAAAGGCATGGCGACGTTTCTGGACAGCGGCTGGCTGCGTCGGCGGACTTTCGCCCGATTGGTCCGGCTGTCAAGGAAACGCGCCGGTCGGCGTGTCCTGATTTGGTGGGGCAACACCTGACTAGCCGCTGAGACTGCACCTGGTCCCACAGAAGAAGCCCCGGCTCGCGAGGACGCTCATCCCCCCGGGAGGCCAAATTCGGACACTACACGCCGGTCCGGCCTGGTTTCAGGCCGGGGGCGGGGGCGTCGGCGGCAGTTTCTCTTCGAGGTCCGCGAACGGTTTGTTCGCGAAACCATCGCCGGACTCCGCCGGCGGCGGGATCGCGGGGGGCATGGAGGTCTCATCGTCCTCGTCCGCGCCCTCCGGCGTTTCCGGCGCATCGTCGTCCTGATTGGTGACCGGGTTTGCGTTCGGGTTTTTGGCCCGTTTGGCCCGGGGCAGGGGGTTGATCATCGCGTGGATGCTCTTGCCGATGAGTTTGGGCGACTCGATGGCGTGTCCGTAGGGCTCAAGCTCCTTGATGAAGCGGGTCATGACGTCGCGCCCGAACTCCTGGTGAACCATCTCACGGCCGCGGAAGCGCAGCGAGATCTTGACCTTCATCTCTTCGCAGAGGAAATCGATCGAGCGGCCCAGTTTGACGCCGAAATCGTGCGGGTCAATGGAAGCGCTCAACTGGACTTCCTTCACCCGGTTGGCGTGCTGGTTCTTCCGGGAATCCTTTTCCTTTTTGGCAAGCTCGTAACGATATTTGCCGTAATCAACCACCCGGCAGACGGGCGGGGTCGCGTTGGCCGCGACTTCGACCAGGTCCATCCCGTTGTTGCGGGCGAGGGTGATGGCATCGTGGAGCTGCATGATGCCCAACTGGCTGCCCTCGGGACCAATGACGCGGATTTCCCGGGCGCGGATCTTCCCGTTCATCCGGACGAAGGAACCTGGGGGAGAAGGATAACGCGGGGAGAACGGGCGACTCAAGACACCCTCCTCGATTGGGGTCTGTTCATGCGTGGCTTAACAAACTGCCGGACATCATTTCTTCGTTACGAGGGCTATTTGTTTCCCATAAGCGCCCGTTCTGCAAGTCAAATTTTCGCGCAAAATGCGGGCGACCACAACCTGACCGGCCGGAGGTCGCCCGCCACCTCCCGTGCGGACCAGGACGGCGGTCGTCGTAGGATCAGCCGGCTGATCCCGGCGACCGGTCCTGGCGCACCACATTTCACGCGCGAAGCGATCCATTGTGCCGACATGGCGACGTAGGGCCCCGGAACCGACATGAATGTCGCGGAATATCCTCGGCCAAAGCAACTTGTCAACGAAGCCGACACCAGCATGACACCGGAAATCGTTGGTTGCGAACCAGCCCTGGTGAGTTGCGGCGGGGCTGAGGATGCCGGCGTAATGACCGGCTGGCCGTTAACATTTTCTTAACGCCTTTCTGCCACAAATTGATTAGGCGGCGGCACGGACCGGTTGCATCGTGTCGCCATGAATGAACGAGACGGCGATCAGGACCGACCCAACGACAGCGGGATGCTGTCCCAGCTAGCGTGGCCCGGGATACGGCGGGTTCGCACCAGCACATCAGCCACGGGGTTGTGGGCCGCCTGAAGCCGTCAAGCCCGGAAGGAATCTACGCATGAATGACCTCCTCTTTCTGATCGCGCTCATCCTGTTCTTTGTGGCGGGTGGACTCTACAGCCACTGGTGTGGGCGACTCTGAAGCATTTTTTTATGGAAACCCTCGTTGTTGGATTGATCGCCGTCCTGCTGTTCGCGTACCTGTTCGTCGCGATGGTGTGGCCGGAGAAGTTCTAAGGAACCGCCGTTATGCAAACCTCTGGTTGGATTCAACTCGCGCTCTTCGTCGTCGCGCTCGCGGCGATCACCAAGCCGATGGGGCTGTATCTCATGCGGGTGCTCGATGCCAGCGGCAGAACCTGGCTCGACCCCGTGCTGCGGCCGCTGGAGCGGCTTACCTACCGCTTGATGGGGGTGGACTCAAGCAAGGAACACGACTGGAAGCAATACACGCTAGCCATGCTCCTGTTCAGTCTGGTGGGCTGCGTCTTCACCTACGCCATCCTGCGGCTCCAGCACCTGCTGCCGCTGAATCCACAAGGGTTCGGCCCGCTGAGCCCCGACCTCGCCTTCAACACGGCGACCAGCTTCACGACCAACACCAACTGGCAGAGCTACGTCGGTGAGACCACGATGTCTTATCTCTCGCAGATGGTCGGGCTGGCCTTCCACAACTTCGTTTCCGCCGCGACCGGCATCGCCATCGCCGCGGCGCTGGTGCGCGGCATCGCGCGGCACTCAGCCCGGACGATCGGCAACTTCTGGGTGGACCTGGTGCGCGTCACCTATTACCTGCTGCTGCCGATCTGCCTGGTGTTCTCCGTCGTGCTCGTGTCGCAAGGCATGATCCAGAACTTCAAGCCCTACACCAAGGCCAAATTGACGGAACCATTCATCGTGCAGGTGGCCAAGACCGACGACAAAGGCCAGCCGGTAACGACGAACGTGGCGGTGATGATCCAAGCGCCCAAGCTGGACGAAAAGGGTCAGCCCGTGATGGCCAACGGCGCGGCGGTGATGGCGGACGTGCCGCAGCTCGACGCCAAAGGCCAGCCGGTCATGACCAACCTGCCGGTCATGGTGGACCAGAAAGTGGAGGAACAAACCATCGTGCAAGGGCCGATGGCCTCGCAGGTCGCGATCAAGATGCTCGGCACCAACGGTGGCGGCTACGCCAACGCCAACGCCGCGCATCCGTTCGAGAATCCGACGCCACTGTCCAACTTCCTCCAGATGCTTTCCATCTTCGCCATCGGCAGCGGGTTGACTTACTACTTGGGCCGAATGGTGAAAAACCAAAAACACGGCTGGTCCGTGTGGGCGGCCATGATGGCTTTGTTCCTCGGCGGCACGCTGCTGTGCTGGTGGGCCGAGGCGAAGGGAAACCTGGTTCACCAGCAACTCGGCGTCGCGGTCGCGGACGGCAACATGGAAGGCAAGGAAGTCCGTTTCGGCATCTTCAACTCCGCCTTGTTCGCCACGATCACGACCGACGCCTCGTGCGGCGCGGTCAACTCGATGCACGATTCCTTCACGGCCCTGGGCGGCTTTGTTCCGCTGTTCAACATACAGCTTGGCGAGATCATCATCGGCGGCGTGGGCGCGGGGCTTTATGGGATGCTCGTCTTCGTCGTGCTTGCGGTCTTCATTGCCGGGCTGATGGTCGGTCGCACGCCCGAATATCTCGGCAAGAAGATCCAGTCTTACGAGGTGAAAATGGCGATGCTCGCGTTGCTGGTGCTCGCGGTGTCCATCCTCGGCTTTTCCGCGTGGGCGTCCGTCAGCAAGTGGGGACTGGACGGGTTGAACAACGCCGGCCCGCACGGTTTGAGCGAAATCCTGTACGCCTACAGTTCCGCCAACGGCAACAACGGGAGCGCCTTCGCCGGCCTGAGCGCCAACACGCCCTGGTACAACACGACGATCGGTTTCGCGATGTTGATCGGCCGCTTCCTGATGATCGTGCCGATCCTGGCGATGGCCGGTTCGCTCGCCCAAAAGAAAATCGCTCCTCCGAGCGCCGGCACGTTCCCCGTGGCGGGTGGTACGTTCGTCGTGCTGCTGCTCGGCACGGTCCTGCTGGTCGGCGCGTTGAACTTCCTCCCGGCGCTGACGTTGGGGCCGATTGTCGAGCACTTCCTCAATCTTCAGGGGAAATTGTTTTAACCCTTGCTCCAGACTTTTATGACGCAAAAATCTCCTTCTCTTTTTGACTGGAACATCGTCGGCCCGGCGATGGGCGAGGCCGTCAAGAAACTCGATCCGCGCCTGATGATCAAAAATCCGGTGATGTTCGTGACCATGGTGGGCGCGGCGTTGACCACGATGGGCATTTTCACCGCTTCGACCGGGCGCGGCTTCATCGCGCAACTCGCCGTCTGGCTTTGGTTCACCGTGTTGTTCGCCAACTTCGCCGAAGCGGTTGCCGAAGGACGTGGCAAAGCGCAGGCCGAGAGTTTGCGCAAGGCGCGCCAGGACACGATGGCTCGTCGCCTGCGCAATGGTCGCGAGGAGCGAATTCCCGCGCCCGAATTGCAAAAGGGCGACCGCGTGGTGTGCGAAGCGGGCGATGTGATCCCGGCGGACGGCGACGTGATCGAGGGCATCGCCAGCGTGGACGAAGCCGCCATCACGGGCGAATCCGCTCCCGTCATCCGCGAGAGCGGCGGCGACCGCAGCGCCGTGACGGGCGGCACGCGCGTCCTGAGCGACCGCATCGTCATTCGCGTCACGATGGAAAAGGGCGGCGGCTTTCTCGACCGCATGATTGCTTTGGTCGAAGGCGCGCAACGCCAGAAGACGCCGAACGAAATCGCGCTGACCATTCTGCTCGCGGCACTGACGTTCATCTTCCTGCTGGTTTGCGTGACGTTGAAACCCTTCGGTATCTACTCCGCCACGGTCTTCTCCGTTCCGGTTCTCATCGCGCTCCTGGTCTGCTTGATTCCGACGACCATTGGCGGGCTTCTCAGCGCCATCGGCATCGCGGGCATGGATCGCGTTCTGCAACGCAACGTGCTGGCGATGAGCGGGCGCGCAGTCGAAGCGGCTGGCGACGTGGACGTGCTGCTGCTCGACAAGACCGGCACGATCACGCTCGGGAATCGCATGGCCACCGCGTTCCTGCCGGCGCCAAACATCAAACCCGAACGCCTCGCCGATGCCGCGCAACTCGCGTCGCTCGCCGACGAGACACCGGAAGGCCGTTCCATCGTGGTGCTGGCGAAAGAGAAGTTTGGTTTGCGCGCTCGCGAAGTTGCGCAGCCGCACGCGAAGTTCGTGCTCTTCACGGCGCAGACGCGGATGAGTGGCGTGGACTTCCCCGCTGCGGATGGCCAGCCAGCGCGCGCCATCCGCAAAGGCGCGGCGGATGCGATTCGCATTTATGTGGATCAATTGGGCGGACAGTTCCCGCAAGTCATCAGCCAGGGCGTTGACGAGATCTCGCGTTCGGGCGGCACGCCGCTCGTCGTGGCGGAAGGCCGCGAAGTGCTGGGCGTCGTGCAACTCAAGGATGTCGTGAAGGGCGGCATCAAGGAACGCTTCGCACACTTGCGCAAGATGGGCATCCGCACCGTGATGATCACCGGCGACAACCCGCTCACCGCCGCCGCCATCGCCGCCGAAGCGGGCGTGGACGATTTCATGGCGCAGGCGACGCCCGAACAAAAACTCGCCCGCATTCGCGCCGAACAAGCGGGCGGCCACCTTGTGGCCATGACCGGCGACGGCACGAACGACGCTCCGGCGCTCGCTCAGGCCGACGTCGGCGTGGCGATGAACACCGGCACGCAGGCCGCGCGCGAAGCCGGCAACATGGTGGACCTCGACAGCAACCCCACGAAGCTCATTGACATCGTCGAGATCGGAAAGCAGATGCTCATCACCCGTGGTTCGCTGACGACCTTCAGCATTGCCAACGACGTGGCCAAGTACTTCGCCATCATTCCGGCGATGTTGATGGCCACTTTTCCCGCCATCGCGCCGCTGAACATCATGAAACTCGTCTCGCCGCAAAGCGCGATCCTGAGCGCCGTCATTTTCAACGCGCTCATCATCATCACGCTCATCCCGCTGGCGTTGCGCGGTGTGAAATACACGCCCATCGGCGCGCTCCACACCTTGCAGCGCAACCTGCTCATTTACGGTTTGGGCGGCGTCATCATTCCGTTCATTGGCATCAAAGCCATAGACATCATCATCACCCATCTGAACCTGATTTAAGCGTATGAAGGAATTATTCTCTGAGATCCGCGGGGCGGTCGTGTCCACGCTGGTTCTGGCCGCGGTGTGCTGCGGCCTGTATCCCCTGATCGTCTTCGGCATCGCACAAGTCGCCTTCCACGACAAAGCCAACGGCAGCTTGATCGTGGAGAAAGACGGCACGGTGCGCGGCTCGCAACTGCTCGGCCAGGGCTTCACCGGTGAAAAATATTTCCACCCGCGCCCCTCAGCGGCGGGGAACGGCTACGATGCAGCGAATTCCAGCGGCAGCAACCTCGGTCCGACTTCGCAAAAACTGAACGACTCAATCAAAGGAAACATTGAGACCTACCGCAAAGAAAACGGCTTGAAAGACACCGATTCCGTCCCTGCCGATGCGGTCACTGCCTCAGGCAGCGGTCTGGATCCGCACATCAGCGTGCGCAACGCCGAGCTGCAGGCCCCGCGGGTCGCGCGGGCGCGCGGCCGCAGCCTGGAGGCGGTGGGGGAATTGATCCGGCGCCACACGGAACCGCCGGATCTGGGTGTGCTGGGCGAAGCGCGCGTCAATGTGCTGCTCCTGAATCTGGCGCTGGACTCGGTGTAAACCGGCGCTTTCACGGATGGCCATGCGGACCCTGCAGGACATTCTGGATGTCGTCCTCGCGGTATTGTTGGCGCTGGGTTGCGCGCTTTCGCTGCCGATTTACTGGAGCCTCTTTGGAACGCCTTGGGTGCGGCTGTGGCGCTGGCTGCGACATCGGAACGGGGCTGGGCTCGGCGAGTCGCCGCCCTTGAAACCTCCATTTAGAAGCTGATTCCGTAGCCGGAGGTGTTACAGTGGTCGCCCGTGAGCGATGACCGACCGAATCCCGACGCTTTGCTCGCCGCCATCCAGAGGGCGGACGCGGCGCAGCGACGGGGCCGGCTGAAGGTGTTTTTCGGGATGGCCCCGGGGGTGGGCAAGACCTACGCCATGCTCGAGGCTGCCCGACGCGAGCAGGCGGCCGGGCGGGACGTGGTGATCGGCTACGTGGAAACGCACGGGCGGAAGGAAACGGACGCGTTGACGGAGGGACTTCCGGCGATTTCGCGGCGCACCGTCGAGTATCGCGGCACGGTGCTGCCGGAGATGGATCTCGATGCCGTCCTGACCCGGCGTCCCCAACTTGTGCTGGTGGACGAATTCGCGCACACGAACGCGCCGGGTTCGCGGCATCCGAAGCGCTATCAGGATGTGCTCGAACTGCTGGCGGCCGGCATTGACGTGTTCACCACCGTAAACGTCCAGCATGTCGAGAGCCGGGCGGAGGCGGTGCGCCAGATCACCGGGGCCACCATCCGTGAAACGCTGCCCGACACGGCGCTGGACGGCGCCGATTTCGAGTTGGTGGACCTGCCGCCCGAGGAACTGCGCGCGCGGCTGGCGGCCGGCAAGGTTTATCTGCCGGAAGCCGCCCAGGCGGCGCAGGGCCACTTCTTCCGGCTCGGCAACCTGTCGGCGCTGCGGGAGCTGGCGTTGCGTTTTGCCGCCGAACACGTGGGCCAGGATGTGCTGGCCTACCGACAGGCGCACCGCGTGGCGGATCCCTGGAAATCAGGCCAGCGTTTGTTGGTGGCCGTGGGACCCAGCCCCACGTCTGCGGCGCTGGTGCGCTGGACGCGACGCCTGGCCGGGGAACTGCAGGCGCCGTGGCTCGCGGTGTATGTCGAGCGACCCCGCCCGTTGAGCGGGGATGAGCGGAGCCGGCTGGATCGCCATCTGGCACTGGCGCGGGAGTTGGGGGCGGAGATCGTGACCACGACCGACGACGACATTGTGCGTGGGCTGTTGCGCGTGGCGCGCGAGCAGAACGCGACCCAGCTTGTCGTGGGCAAACCCGCGGGCTGGCGGGCGCTTGACCTGCTTCGCGGGGGTTCGCTGCTGAACCGGCTCATTCGCGAAAGCGGACAAATTGATGTGCATGCGGTGCGGGCCGAGTCCGACGAGGCGGCGCCGGTGCGTTTGCGGCCGCTGCGCTTCACCGCGCCGGACCGGCGGGGTTATGGCGTGGTCCTCGGCGTGGTGGCCGGAGTGACCGGTCTAAACTGGCTGCTCCGCCAGGAACTGGGCCAGCAGTATTATCAATCCTTCGCGCTCGTCTATCTGCTCAGCGTCGTGATCCTGGGGCTGTTCGTCGGACGCGGCCCGACCTTGCTCGCGGCGACGCTCACGGCCCTCCTGTGGGATTTCATCTTCGTCCAGCCTTACTACACGCTGTGGATCAACGGCGCGACCGACGCGATGCTGTTTCTCACGTATTTCGTCGTGGCGCTGGCCATGGGGCATCTCGCGGCGCGGCTGCGGGCGCAACAGGCCGCCGAGCGCCACCGCGAGCAGCGGGCCACCGCGCTCTACCTGCTGACCCGGGAACTCGCGCAGGCCTCGGACTTCGCCGACCTGCTGGCCATTGTGATTCGGGAAGTCGGGCGTGTGTTTGCCGCGGACGTGGCCCTGTCGCTGCCCGGGGAATCCGTGGCCAGCCCGCCGACGCCCTATTTTGCCAGCACGTGGGCGATGGGCGAGAAGGAACAGAGTGTGGCGTTGTGGGCGTTGAGCCATCGCCAGCCGGCCGGGCAAGGCACTGACACCTTGCCCGTGGCGGAGGGACTGCATTTGCCACTGCTGGCCGGCGAGCGGGCGGTGGGGGTGCTGAGCCTGCGCTTTCACGAACCCGCGCCGCTGGCGCCGGCGCAACGCGACGTGCTCGAGGCGTTCGTCCGGCAGGTCGCTCTGGTTTTGGACCGGCAGCGGTTGCGCGATGCCGAGCAACAAGCCAAACTCGTGGCCGAGTCGGAGCGGTTGAGCAAAACGCTGCTGAACTCGGTCTCCCACGAAATGCGGACACCCATCGCCGCCATCACCAGCGCGGCCAGCAGCCTGGCGGCCTCGCCGGCCGGTGGCGCCTCAGGATTCCAGCAGTCCATGGTGGATGAAATCCAGGAAGCGGCGGTCCGGTTGAACCGGCTCGTGGGGAATCTGCTCGACATGACGCGACTGGAATCCGGCCACGTCCGGGCCCGGCTGGACTGGTGCGATGTGAAGGACCTGATCCAGGCGACCCTGCGGGAAGTGGCGCCGGAGCTGGCCGGTCGTGAGGTTGCCGTGGAGCTTGGGCCCGGTGTGCCGCTGGTGCGGATGGATTTCGTGCTGACGCAGCAGGCACTTGCCAACCTCCTGCTGAATGCCGCGACGCACACGCCGCCGGGGACGCCGGTTCGGGTCAGCGCCCGGGTGGAACGTGATGGGCTGGTGCTGGCGGTGGCCGACCACGGGCCGGGGCTGCCGGCCGAGGCCCTGCCGCGGATCTTTGAGAAATTCTACCGGGCGCCCACCGCCCCGGCCGGTGGCACCGGTCTCGGGCTTACCATCGTAAAGGGGTTTATTGAGGCGCAGGGCGGCCAGGTCGGCGTGGCCAACCGTGCCGGGGGCGGCGCGATCTTCACGATCCGGCTGCCCTTGGGGCAACCCCCGCCATTGGCGCCCGAGGACAACCCATGAGCGAGACAGCGAACAAGCCGGTCGCGCTGATCATTGACGACGAGGTGCAGATCCGCCGGCTGTTGCGGGTTTGTCTGGAGGCCAACGGCTACCGGGCAATCGAGGCCGCGTCCGGGCAGGAGGGCATCGTGCAGGCGGCGCAGCGGCGTCCGGATGTGGTCATCCTCGATCTGGGCCTGCCCGACCAGGACGGTTTCAGCGTGCTCCAACACCTGCGGGAGTGGAGCCGCGTGCCGGTCCTGGTGCTTTCGGTGCGCGACCGCGAGGAGGACAAGGTGGCGGCGCTGGACCACGGCGCCGACGACTACGTAACCAAACCGTTCAGCACCGCGGAACTGCTCGCGCGGCTGCGGGTGGCGCTGCGCCACGCGCGCCCGGAGGCGGAGATGACCGTCTTCCGTACCGGCCGGCTGGAAGTGGATCTGACCGCGCGACTGGTGCGGTTCAACGGGCGCGAGGTGAAATTGACCGCGACCGAGTACTCGCTGCTGCGACTGTTCGTCCAGCATAGCGGCAAGGTGCTGACGCACCGGCAGATTCTCCGCGAGGTGTGGGGACCCAACGCCGTGGAGCAGACCCACTACCTGCGGGTTTACATTGCCCATCTTCGCGAGAAGCTCGAAGCGGACCCGGCGCAGCCACAGTTGATCCTGACGGAGTCCGGCGTCGGTTATCGTCTGGTGGAAGCGGTCTGAACCGCCCTCCGTTCGCGGTTGGGACTTCGAACGCGGGTTTGCGGAACAGGTCCGCCAGGGCTAGGTTTAGCCACACTGTCCAACTGATTTTCGCGACCGGCGCAACGCCCCGTGAAAGGCAATTGGACCAACCCGTGGAATGATGATGAAACGACGTGATTTCCTGGCGCACACCGCGGCCGGAGCAACGATGCTGGGCTGTTTTCCGGCGGTCCTGGCAGGTGTGGAACGTGAGACTTCTCCGGGCGGGATCGAACGCCGGGCGCTGGGCCGCACCGGCGAGAAACTTTCCATCGTCGCTTTTGGCGGGTATCTGCTCCGGCAGGGCACGCCCGAACAAGCCACCGAATGGGTGCGCGCGGCGTTCGAGGCCGGCGTGAACCATTTCGATGTTGCCCCCGAGTACGGCCGCGCCGAGGAATTGGTGGGACCGGCGCTCGAACCCTATCGCAAGCGCATTTTCCTGTCGTGCAAAACCGCCCAGCGAACGGCGGCCGGCGCGGCGGCGGAATTGGAACGCTCGCTCCAAAGGCTGCGAACCGATCATTTTGATCTGTACCAACTCCATCACGTGACGCGACGCGAGGAGGTCGAAACCATCTTGGGGGACGATGGAGCGATCCATGTCATGGAGAAGGCGAAGCAGGAGGGCAAGGTGCGGTTTCTGGGCTTTTCCGCGCATTCGGTCGAAGCGGCGCTGGCGTTGTTGGACCGATTTGATTTCGATTCGATCATGTTTCCGGTGAACTACGCGACATGGTTTGCCGGCAACTTTGGCCCGCAGGTTCTGGCGCGGGCACAGGAGAAGAAGATGGGCATCCTGGCGCTGAAGGCGCTGGCCCGCCGACCCTGGCCGCCCGGGGCGGATCGCTCCGCGCATCCCAATTGCTGGTATGAGCCCATCACCGATCCCGAGGAAGCCTTGTTGTCGCTGCGGTTCACGCTGTCCCACCCGGTGACCACCGCCATGCTGCCATCGAGCGAGATTTGTTTCAAACTGGGGCTGAAACTCGCGCCGAAATTCACGCCGCTCGCGGCCGCGGAGGCGGAGGCGATGAAGCAGAAGGGACTGACCACCGCGCCGCTGTTTCGCTTCCCGTCGAACGTTTGAAACCGCGTGTCCTCGGCCGGGTACACCGACCGACGCGCGGATGGGGCAGCGGCGTCATCGTTTGGCTGGTGGCCAGACGTTGCTCACCACCAGGTTCCCATCTGCACGCCGAAGTTCAGGCCTTCGGCCTTCCCGACAAAATCACTGCCCCGGACCTGGCCCACAAAGCCCTTGCCCCAGTGGGCGTGGGTGACGAAGCCGCGGGATGACGGGCCGGCTGAAAAACTCGCCGCCCAGGGAGACCTGCGGGGCGAGGGTGAGTTTATAGAGGGCCAGCTACCGATGGGCTTGATCGTGGCTTCAACCCTGAAGAAACCGTTGCCCGGAATTTGCACCAGGCGGTCGTTGTTGGCGAGGCGGTAACGGAGGACGCCTTGCCGGACCGCAAGCTGGCAGCGAGGAAACCAACCGTGAAGGCGAAGGCGCCGCCACTCATGGCAACGACCGGGAGGCGGGGCGACGGGTCAGGCGGCAAGGGTCGCGAGGCGGCTGCTCTACCGAGGCGGCACGGAATCGTCAGCCAGCGGGGTTGGGGACGGAACGTGGGTTGGCGCATGTTCGTGCGGCACACGTGACGACGACCCGGCGACGGTAACCGCCGGATCAACACGGGCAAGGAGGAAAACCGCGTTGGTGTCGCCGGGGAGCGTGGGCCGGGGGGGAGGCGTTCGCAGGCGGACGCCCGGCAGCAGAAAATCGAGGGGAGAAACCGACTTGCTGGCGCTGATGCCGCCGCATCCGCCACCGGCTGCCAGCACCAGCACTGGCAACAAACCAAGGATTCGTTTCATGAACGGTGTGCTTTCTTCGGCATCATGTGTTAGTTCCTGGCGCAGCTTACGGCGGAATTGGGATGGCAGCCAGCACTAAACGGCTTTTTGCGGCGTGGCGACACCGGCCGGGGAGTGACCCTTCGCCGCGAGGCGTTCCGGGTGGGGAGAGTTGCCGTGCACGTGCCTCAGCGTTTGTTCAGCGCGCGCTTGGCGGCCGCGAGTTCCTTGAGCTTGTTCGGGCCGACGATCGGATAATGCAGGTCCAGCGAGGCCAGCGTCTCAACGACAGCGGCGGCAACGACGGCGCGTGTGAACCACTTGTTGTCGGCGGGCACCACATACCACGGCGCCTCCTTGGTCGCCGTATGCCGGATCATGTCCTCGTAGGCTTCCATGTATCTGTCCCAGTACTCGCGCTCCGCGGCGTCGCTGCCCGAGAACTTCCAGTTCTTGTCGGAGTTCTCGATGCGCTCGAGGAACCGGCGTTTCTGCTCCTTGCGGGAGAGGTTGAGGAAGAATTTTCGGAGAACAATGCCGTTGTGGGTGAGGTACTCCTCGAAGTTGCGGATGTCGCTAAAGCGTTCGCGCCAGATGTTTTTGCCGACCAGCGCCGGGGGAATTTTCTGTTTGGCGAGGAGTTCCGGGTGGACGCGCACGACGAGGGTTTCCTCGTAATAGCTGCGGTTGAAAATGCCAATGTGACCGCGATTCGGCAGGCACTTCATGGAGCGCCAGAGGTAGTCATGGTCCAGTTCCTCGGCGGAGGGCGCCTTGAAGGAGGACACCTGGCAGCCCTGCGGGTTGATCCCGGACATGACATGCTTGATGGCGCCGTCCTTGCCGGCGGCGTCCATGGCCTGGAAGATCAACAACACCGCCCAGCGATCCTGGGCGTAGAGTTTGTCCTGCAGATCGGCCAGGGCTTGTACCCTCAGTGCCAATGCCTCCATGAAGCTGGGCTTGTCTTCGGAGGTGAAATCGAGTGTGTCACCCGGGTTCGTATCCTTGAGACGGAACTTGCGGCCGTTCGTGACGGCAAAGGGCTCCGCGATCTTGCGAGCGGCCTTGGCGATCTGCTTCATCTTCATGACATGAATTGTTCCGGGACCGGACTGCGGGGTCACATTAACTGGTCAAACACCGCTGTGCCAAGAGTCGTTTCGGGATTTGTTCCGCACTTGCACGGCGAGCGGCTCAGTCCGCGGGAGGCGGCATGGCGGTCGGTCAACCGACCTCAGCGGCTCGGGGACGGGACCGCCGCCGGTTCCGTTTGCCAGCCGCCGCCGAGCGCTTTGTAAAGCTGAACAACCACGGCGCGTTGGTTGATCTGGGTTTGGGCGACGTCCGTCTCTGACGGGAAGAGCTGGAGCTGGGCTTCGAGCACTTCGTAGTCGCCGGACTTGCCGGCCAGGTACCGCTGCATCGAGGTTTCAACCGCATTCTGGCAGGCCGCCACCGCGGTGGCCTGCAGGGCGCGGACGGCCTCGAGTTTCTCGCGCGAGACGAGGGCGTTGGCAACCTCCTGGAGCGCGTTGAGGGCGGCTTGTTCGTATTGAAGGCCGGATCAAGCCGGCCAGCGTGGGGTTCTGGTGAAGGTTCCACCAGGCGAGGTCGGCGAGCGAGTTGGTGGTGGCTGACTCCGGTTGGGAAATCCATCATCCCAACCACGCTTCGAAAACACTCCTGAAATTCCAATCACCGGCATGAGCCCCACATTCTCAGACTGGCCTGCCCAGGGCATTTCCTGCACCAACCCATCAACCGGGATTTATGCGCCTTCACAAACCTGCAAACATCGGCAAAGGGCAACAAGGTGCCCACATAACGCATCGCCCAGATTCATACGCCTCTTGCCCTCGAGATGAATCCGCAGATGCAATGTGCAGGGCCGGAGCGGCATGGACCTCTTGAAACCATCGAAGCCAGCCTCATGGAAATGATGGTCGTATAGTATTAAACAGACGAATACGGCTGAGGGAATTGATGTGGCCTCAATTCTTCATGCATCCAGCATATTGCATCATCAGGCCCCAGCCAATGTCGGTGTGGCTGATGATTCCGATTACCTTATAATTTCGAACAACCGGCAGTTGCTTGACTCGCCGGGCAGTCATTGTCGCCCCAGCGATGAGGGCTTCAAGCTCAGGGGATACGGTGATAACGTTCTTCGTCATGATCTCGTCAACTGGAACACGTGCGATGTCTTTAAAACGATCCTCCATTAATTGAGGACTTGTAAGGTACTCTTCATGTTCCATCAATTCTTTTTCAGTGGGGAGCAATTTGCGACTGAGATCAGAGTACGTGACAATGCCGACCAGCCTTTGCTCGCTGTCCACGACCAGAATATTACTCAGATGATAGCGGAGCATAAGTTGCAGAATCTCGCGCAGTGGCGTCTTGGGGCCGACTGTGATAAGCTTGGGATTCATCAATTCAAGGACTTGCATGGTCGGCAGCCTACTGCAACCGGCAATCCGCTGTCAAGGTGCGCATTCCCGGTTGCGCATTCCGGGTAGAGCGGCACGTCCCTTTGCACGACGGCGACCACTTCGATCTCCGGTGGGGCGGGGGAAGCTTGCGCTTCACTTGCCTGCTTGCCGCCGCCCGCGGACAGCGACAACCGCGCCCCGACTGAAAATGCGGTTGCGGGGATTGCTCTGAGTCTGAGGGCGTCATAAACGCCGTTGGGAGTTCGGTGGACAGGAGGACGTTCGTTCTGGTGCGGCAAGTCAAGGCGGAGAGCATGATCCGGCCGGCCGGGTCTGGGTTGCGAGATAGGCCGCCAGACAGTCCCGCCGCGATTCGAAGAGGTGGTCGGCGCCAATCGCATGAGTCAGTTCGAGGATGTCCAGATCCTTGCGCAACCCGGCGCTGACGCGGGCCACCGCCAGGACCACCCCCTCGCGCGCCAGGTCCCGTTGGAGTTCCAGCAGGGCGCGCCCGGCCGAGAAATCAATCGCCGTGATCGCGCTGGCTTCGATCACCAGCCATCGCACCGGCTGCGGCGATTCGTCCACCAACCGCCGGGCTTCGGCCACGAAATGGCCGGCGTTGGCATAGAAAAGCTCGGCGCCGAACCAGTACATCACCAGCCCCGGCTCGATCATGCGGCCGGGCAGCGCGGGTTCCATGCGCCAGTGGTCGGCCTCATCGCGGAGGATCATGCCGGTGTGCGGCTGGTATCCCCGGCGCACGTATTGCACCAGGGACAGCACCAGCGCGAGCAGGATGCCGGATTCCACGCCCACCAGCACGACCGTGGCGGCCGTGGTTACGGCGAGGGTGCCTTCATCGGGTTTCTTGCGATAGATCTCCAGGAGGCCGCGGAGGTCAACCAGCTTGAGGCCGATCAGAAACACGATCGCGGCGAGCGCGGCGTGGGGCAGATGGCTCAACGGCCGGGTGAAGAACAGGAGAACCAGCAAGACCGTCGCCGCCGCGCCCAGGTGGGCGACTTGGCTGCGTCCGCCGGCCGTCTCCACCATGGCGGTCTTGGTGGGGCTGCCGTTGACGACGAACGTGCTGCTCCCGGCGGCGGCGGCATTGGCGAGCGCCAGGCCGACGAGATCCGTGTTCGGGTTGTATGGGTCACCGTAACGCTGGGCATAAACTCGTGACGTAGCGGCACTCTGCGCCAGGATGACGATGAAACAGGAAAATGAGATGGGCAGAACCAGGGACACATCACTCCAGGAACCATCCGGGAGTCCGAGGTGCGGCAGACCGCTGGGTACGGTGCCGACCACCGCGATCCCGTGTTCGCTCCACTGAAAGGCGGCGCTGGCGGCGATCATCATGGCCACGGCCAGCAAGGCACCTGGAAACCGCGGCGTGAAATGCTCGCAGCCGACCGTGATTGCCACCACGGCCAGCGAGATGGCCAGGCTTGCCCATTGCGTGTCCGGCACGTGCTGCAGGGTCGAAACAAGCTGCATCAAGAAAACGTGGCCGCTCTTTTCCAGACCCAGCATGCCGGGCAGTTGGCCGCAAGCGACCTGGATGCCCACACCCGAAAGGAAACCCACCAAGACGGTGCGCGACAAGAAATCAGCGAGAAAGCCGATCCGGAGAATCCGCGCCCCCAGCAGCATCACGGCCGCCACGAGACCGACCAGGCTGGTGAGGGCGACGTAGTGCGGCGTGTAGGCGGCCAGGCCGAGCGAGGTCAGCGCCGCCGCCACCATCGCCGCCGTGGCGGAATCCGCGCTCACCACCAGATGGCGTGACGAGCCGAACAGGGCGAACGCGACCATCGGCAGGAGCATCGTATAGAGCCCGGTGATGACCGGCGTGCCGATGATCTGGGTGTAGCCCATGACTTCAGGGATGCCGAGCGCGGCCAGCGTCAGCCCGGCCAGGAGGTCACGCCAGAACCGGGAGCGATCGAAAGGCAGCAGGCCTTGGAGCAACGCCGGGCCTTTCAGCAGGGCGCTTATGGATGTGACATGATTGGGCGCAGGCATGAGGCAGGGTCCCGACGCCGATCCGGGGCGATGGGGCCGTCTGAGGGTTTACAATCGCATATCAACGCTGGCCGGCCAGCCACCGAGATCTTGCCACGCGAATCCAGCACTCATCGTGGTGGTCGGTGCGCTTGTATAGCCGGACGACCTGCCCGCGTCAAATCGCGTCAGGCGTCGGGCATCGGTGCGGCCACCAGGCAGCCGCGGTGCGCAGGCGGTCTGCGAGCGAGCCGGGCGCAGTTTTTTGCGGCAGCGCGTGCCGCGCTTGCATCCGTCAAGGAGTCTGGTAGCGTGTGCGGCATCGCTCAAACAAATCAACCCGGCATCTGCCATCATGTCAACGAAACTACGCGCCAGCGGCGATCAGCCGCGTGAAGCCGGCGCGCACCGGCTTGGCTTTACCCTCATCGAACTCCTGGTGGTCATTGCCATCATCGCCATTCTGGCGGGTCTGCTGCTGCCGGCCCTGGCCGCGGCCAAGGAGAAGGCGCAGCGCATGCGGTGCGTCAACAACCAGAAACAGCTTGGCATCGCCACCCACCTTTACGCGAGCGACAACCAGGACCGGATGGCGTTCCCAAACTGGAATCCGCCGTGGGTGCCGGGGTGGCTTTACAATCCGGTTGGTGGCGCCGTGCCGGATCTCTTTGGCGCACCCTACACGACGAACGCGATCCTGGCCTACCAAGGGGGCCAGATCTGGCCGAACATGGGTTCCATGGGCAATTACCGTTGTCCCCTCGACAAGACGAACACGGCCACGTTCAAGGCCCGGGCGAACAAGCTCGCCACTTATGTCGAAAACGGCGCGATTTGCGGCTACGGCAGCCTGAAGCCGGATGGAAACGCCTACCATCTCGGCGATTTCCGGCAGGACGCCTTCATAATGTGGGAGCCGGACGACTCGAACCCGACCCTGGGATACGGTTACAACGACGGCGCCAGTTACCCCGATCCAGCGGCGGACGGCGGTTTGGGCAAACGACATGGCAAGTCCGGTGGCATCGTGCTGGGCGTGGACGGTCACATGGAGTTCGTCAAATACGACGCGTGGAAGCGGGAGGCGGAAACACCGGGCAAGAATCGGATGTACTGTAACCCGGGCTCGGTTGACGGCCGGTGACACGAACGATCTCCGTCTCTTCGAGCCAGGCGGCCGTAAGTTGGTGTGACGGCGTCGCCGGCAGTCGCACTCGCGCCTTCGTCGAAGGGAAGGCAGGACACGAGCCGAAAACCTGACCGGCGCCAGCGGCACGCCGACAAGCCTCTCCCTTCCTTCGGATCGTCATTTCCACCCGCAGACCATCGCCGCTTCCTGCCGGACTGGTGGCTGCCCGACCGCTGGGCGGGCAGTTATTTCGTTGGTGTGCCCGGTCGGGCGCACGGACTTGTTGGTTCAAGTCCAATGCCGGCCCGGCAGGGGAAACTGCTGGCCGGACGGCAAGGAGGTCCATCGCGAGGTGGAATCCGAAGGAAGCCGCAGGCAAAACGCTGGTTCGACGAACAGAAACCAGATACGAGGCGGACGTGACGGATGAGAAGGCCAATATCTTCAAAGTCCAAAGCCTGTCCGGAAGTCACGGACATAGGTCTGGCGGACATCATAAAGCGAAAATGCTCCGGGTTGTCGGCCGGACGATTTGATCTGCGGGATTGTCTCGCCGCTTTGCCCGGCCTGCATTTTCCCATGAATCATCGGCACGGGTGCTCGGTGCAGATTTCCCAGCGTCGCACCGTCCTGCTTTTCGCCGCGTCACGGCGGCGACATTACAATTTGAAGAAAATCCGGTGGCGGTAGAGAAACCAGAGCAGCAACCATTCGGCTCCAACGACCCTGACAGGACATTTTCTGGCGAACATCAGACTCGTACGCATTTGGAAGCACGCCGTTCGCCAGCACATTGACCTCCGGCAGATTTCCTGGATACCCTTGGCGCTCATGCGAACATTTCTGCCGTTGGGGTTGGTTTCTGTCTTTCTCATTCCTTGGATTGTCTATCCGGCAACGGCGGTGGAAACCGGGGCCGAACTGGAGGATTTTGAAGGAGGATACCAGCCGGCACGATGGACATTCTCCAATGGCGCCGAGTTTCCGGGCGCCAAAGGGAGCTTCGAGCGCGCCAGCGAGGCAGCCCACGAAGGCCAGTTCGGAGGGAAGCTGAACTTCGATTTCACCGGCGGCGGCAATTACGTGGGGGCGATTGTGCAGATGCCGGAGAGCGGCGCTGGCGCAACGGGCGAGTGGAACGGGCTGCGGCTGTGGCTGCAGCGGCCAGAAGGCAACGATGTTACCTTTCTTTATAGCGATTCAGCCGGGCAGACGTTCCAGAAGCCGGTCGAGTGCCCGGCGGGCCGCTGGGTGCGGGTCACGATTCCCTTCAGCGGATGGAGCGATCATTGGGGCGGCGCGAATGACGGCAAGGTGCGTGGGATGCCCAAGACGCTGGCCTTGCTGATTGATCATGGCGTGCAGACCACCGGGGCTCTGCTGTTCGACGACCTGCGGTTGGTGAACGCTCAGGACGCCGTCGCGCGAGTGTCCTACCCAGCTTACCGCTTCGGATCTGACGAAGGCTGGCATACGGGAGCCGACGGCAACGGGGGCGCCACCCGGCTGGATGGCCGGACCTGGACGGCCGATTTCTCCCAAGGGGCCCGTTCGGTATCCCTGGGCGTGCCCGACCATGTGTTGCTGGGCAACGTGGACAAGATTCGCCTGCGCGTGCGGGGCAACGCCAAGGGGCATCCGGTCCTCTTGGTGTTGCACACGCATTTCATGACGTTCCAGAAGATGATCGGAGAGTTCACGGTGGACGGCGAGCAGGAGTTGGTGACCGATGCGCCGCCGGGGCCGGGCTGGGAATGGTCCGCGGGCGAGAACGATGGCAAGATCCACGGTCCGTTGCGGCTGGGTGAAATCAGTCTGGTCGGCGGGAGTAACACCGCGCCCTGCACGCTGGAGCTGCGCGACCTCACGGTGGATGCCTCGTGCCCGGAGGAGAAACGTTGTGTGCTGCTGGCGGAAAGCCGCGGCGGCGGGACTGACGCCGGTTTCGTGGTGCAGGCGCGCGTGCTGAGCGACAAGCCACTGGATGGGGAACTTCATTGGGTGTTGCGTGACTGGGACGGCAACGAAATCGGACGCGGGCAGCAGCCGGCGGCTCTGCCGGCGAATTGCGAGCCGATGGAGATCAAGCTGGCCATCACGGAAGCGCAACGGGCACGGCGACGGTTCCTCGAAGCCGAGATCAACCTGGACATTGCCAACCAGGAGGTGGCGCCAGTACGGGCGGCGTGGCTGGCGGACTCGAACGAGAAGGGCGATGCGACCCTGGAGCCGGAATCGCCCTTTGGGATGGGGGTGTATCTCAACCGGTACGGCGGTGACGCTGCGGGTCTGGCGTTGATGGAGCGCGCAGCGCAGATGGCCCGCGACGCGGGTGTGAAATGGTCGCGCGAGGATTTTTCGTGGCGCCGCATTGAGCGGCAGCGCGGGCAGTTCGACTGGACTTACCACGACAACCTGGTGGCCTGTGCCCGGCGCAACGGCATCAGCGTCTATGCCATCCTCCTTGGCTGGACGGGCTGGACCAAGCCTTATACCGCGGAAGGCATCGAGGATTATGTCCGGTTTGTGAAGGCGGTCGTCCGGCGTTACCAGAAGGAGGTCAAACAGTGGGAGATCTGGAACGAGCCGAACATCTTTTTCTGGCAGGGGCCGAAAGACCTGTACGGCGAACTTTTAGCCAAGAGCTATGCGGCTATCAAGGAAGTGGATCCTGACGCACAGGTGCTTGGACTCTCAACCGCCGGGATTGACGACAAGTTCATCCGCCGGATGCTGGAATTGCAGGCGCCGTTCGACATCCTCACGATCCATCCGTACCGCACGCACCTGAATGACCTGGCGTTCATCGAGGATCTGAAAAAGGTGTCCAACCAGGTGAAGCGGCCCGACGGCACGCGGCGGCCGGTCTGGCTCACCGAAATGGGCTGGGCCACGCATACACCCCACAACACGCTGCGGCAGGATTTCGCGCCCAACACCCTGCGTGCTCAGGCCGAGCTGATTGCCCGCAGCTACTTGTGCGCGATCGTCTCCGGGGTCGAGCCAAGGACCTTTTGGTACGATTTCCGAAACGACGGCGACGACCCGATCTACTTCGAGCACCAGATGGGCATCGTCTATCACGACTTCCGCCCGAAACCGGCCTACCTCGCCTACCAGACGTTGACGCGAGTGCTGCGGGGTAAACGGGTGGTCGGACCGCTGCCGGCGCCGCCAGGCGTTCTGGCCTTTAATTTCAAGCCCACGACGGGTGGTTCAGGCGAGACCATCGCCCTTTGGAGTCCACAGGGCGATGCCGTCGTGGAGCTTCCCAGCGCAGCGCAGCGGGTGACCCGGCTCAATGGGGTTGGCGAACCGAGCAAACTCCAAGTCCGAGCCGGCAAGGTCAGCATCGAATTGAAGAAGGGCGCGCCGGTGTATCTGCTCTATCGGTGAGTCAGATTTCTCCAACGCCAGGGTTGCAATTGAACTGAAGATGCTCACACGGAACAGGAACAATGCGCTATCCCCTCTGTTCTGTTTACTCCTGCCGCTCATGGAAAGCCGGGAATTCCTGGGGGCGAATTACTCCAAGCGGCGGCTTTTAACAAGCAATAGCCCATCCGTTGATTGTTGACGCTCGGCCCACCAGCATGGTGCGTGCATGAACAAGAAAATTGACACCGCTCTGCGTCGGAGCATGCTTTGGGGCAGAACGATTATGGCGATATGCATACCCGCTCCCCGTTGTTCCATCCACTGATAGGCAGGCATCGTGATCGTCTCTGGTCCGGGGAATCAACCCGCTGGAAGCAGCGAACGAAGGGCCGAAGCATTCTCGGCGCGGATGCGCTGAGAGCCTGAGCTACGCGGCAGGCTCAGCCGGCTCCTTCACCCGCGAGAATCAAAATGCAGCTCCTGAAACGATTCGTCCTTCTGCTCGTCACGTTGGCGGCCGGCACGGCGTTGTGCGACGACGCGAACGTCGTCTTCCACGACGATTTCGAGGAGGGCTCGACGGCAAGTCCGCCGCCTGGCTGGGCAATGTGGGGCGCGCAACCATATAAGACGCCTGCCAACTACACGCGTGACACGGCAAATCCACACAGCGGACAAGCGTGTTTCCGCATCCATCATCCCGCAAAAACCGGCGGGTATATCGTGTCATCGCCCGACCGCGCCATCAATCCAAAGCCGGCGATGATCTACACGGTGTCATTTTGGGCGCGCGCTGAGAAGCCCGGCAAGGCGATGTTTCGCTGGACCGCCTATCGGACGACGAAGCCCCTCGTTGATGCGCCGTCGCCCGGATCCTTCAAGTTTGATGCTGGCCGCGAGTGGAAGGAGTTCTCGTTCACGGTGCGCGAGGGACTCGACCTGTTCGCCGATCAGAGCCGGTTCCTGATGCTCACGTTCGCAGCGGCAACCGAATCGGAGGAAGAACGAACGGTGTGGATTGACGACGTGCGTGTCTCCGAGCTGCCCGATCCGCATCCGGCGGCTTTGCTCAACGACGAGGTGATTCCACACGACGCGCTCCAGCACCGGCTGCGGCCGGGCGATCAGCTTGTGTTTACCGTGGATGCGACAAAGCGGTTGCGCCGTGCGACCCAGGACGCGGGCGGCGTGTCGTTCCATCGCGTTTGCGGGTGGACCGGCCAGCCTTACGACCAGAAGGGTGACTACACGCTCGCGCCGGACCTGGAGACGGCCATCCGCGAGCTGCGTCTGCCCATGACGCGGTTCTACGCCCTGGGCGACGAGCCCTTCGACATCGAGTCGGCGATCGACAAGGCCGCCGCGGTCTTGCGGCGCGTCGGGGCGGCTGAGGAGCGCTGCGTTCTGGAGTTTGAACGGCAGGGCGCGGAGACGAGCCTGCCGCCAGAGACGTGGGCGCGTGGCGTCGCCTACTCGCTGCGGCGCAGCCACCGGTTTCATCGCTGGGAAATCGCCAACGAGCCTTACGCGTCACTGTGGGGCGAGGGCCAGGCGTTTCCGACGCCGGACACGTTCATCGCGCACTTCAAGGCGGTCAGCCGCGTCGTTCGCGCCGTTGACCCGCAGGCCCAACTCGGCGTGGATATCCATCGCGACGACGTGAAGTGGGGCAACTACCTGCTGAAGGAACTCGCCGGCGATTACGACTTCGTTGCGCCGCACTACTATTGTGGCGCCAACGTGCGGGAACTGCCGTTTGAAGAAATCGCGCTCACCGAAAACTACCGGATGCTTGACCGAGCGCTGCGCACGCAGGCGCTGATCCGCGCCTACAACCACGGCCGCGACGTTTATCAGTATGACACCGAATGGGGCATGATCTGCAACGCACCCAATGGCAAGGATGCCGACTACGAAGGCCGCAACGCGAACATCATCGGCACGATGCACCGCGCCGTGCGGCTGATCTACTATGCCCGCGAGGACATACTGCGCGGCGCCAGCGGCTGGCAGATGCTGAGCCGGCTCAATGCTCCCGGCTTCGGCATCGTCGCGCAGGAGGCAGCCGACAAACGCTTCATGCTCTACTGGCTTTACTACTACTTCAACCACCACCTCGGCGAATGGGCGTTGGCCACCGATGGCGTCGCGCCTTATTACCAGCCGAGGCAGGAAACCGATCGCGCCCGGTTCGGCGGCCCGTTGACGCCGGTCTTGGCAACAATGAGCAAAGACGAACGGGAGATTTATCTGGTCATCGCCAACGCTTCGTGGACGCGCACCGTACCGTGCCGCGTGCGTCTGCGGAATTTCGCGGTGGGCCGCGCGACGGGTGTCGTTCTAACCAACAACAATCTCGACGGCGCGCCACTGCTCGACCGGAAAGAGGACGCCGTCATGGGTATTCCCGTCGCCCGGGAAGCCAGCGATGTGACCTGCACTCTCCCCGCTCACGCGGTGGTGTTTCTGACCTTGAAGCGATCCAGGTAGCCGCGTGGGCTGGTCACAGTGTGAATCGAGACCGCCTTAATTTCAAATGGGGAGACAATGGAATCTACGTAAGGCGGTGTTGGCGGGTAAGGGCGGCAGCGGACAATCCGCTGCGGTCAAACGCGGCCAGGATTTGAGCACGCTCGGGCGCCGCGGTGCGTTGACGGCGGCGAGGACCCTTGGAGGTGTTCGTTACCCCGGCGTTGACCACGCCGGTTCGCCCAACGCCAGTAGGTCCCCGCTTACCCGCTTACACTCCAGTCGGGCCGGCGGTTCATGCACTTCGCCAACCGCGCCGCGTACAGGCCCTCCGCCCGCCACTTACCACTTACCCCTTGCCGCCCGCCGGTAAGCGGTAAAGCGGGGACCGTCTGGTGCGCGGCGAGCCGGCGTGGTAAACGCCGGGGTAATGAACACATCCAAGGCTCCTCGCCGCCGCCAACGCACCACGGCGGCCGAACGCGCTCAG
>Ga0116116_1000438_pt1 | contig 45946 bp, 35 predicted proteins | sample June2015DPH_10_1_FD_89722 | JGI IMG/M metagenome (GOLD analysis project Ga0116116, IMG submission 89722) | Peatland microbial communities from SPRUCE experiment site at the Marcell Experimental Forest, Minnesota, USA - June2015DPH_10_150 | ecosystem: Environmental > Terrestrial > Soil > Wetlands... | reverse complement strand
GCGGGGCTGGATGGGGTGTTGAACAAGATTGACCCGGGCGAGCCGGTGGACAAGAACATGTACGAGCTGCCGGCCGAGGAGCACGCGAAGATTCCGCAGATTTGCGGGAGCCTGGAGGAGGCGCTGGACCACCTGGAGGCGGACCACGAGTTTCTGTTGAAGGGCGACGTGTTCACGAAAGACTTCCTGGAAATGTGGGTCAGCGCCAAGCGCAAGGAGGCCGACGCCCTGCGCCTGCGCCCCCACCCTTACGAGTTCTTCCTTTACTACGACGTGTAAGAAATTTGCGAGGAACTGAGGCGAACTCAAGTCGCCCAATGCACACGGCGTGGAGTCGGACTCCACGCCGTTTTCATTTGAGCGCGGGCTGCGCCAGGTTGCGTCGTCGCGCCGCGCGCCCCGCAAACCGGCGACGTCCGGCGACGTCCGCGACGTCCGGGCTTGCCAACCGCCACCGGCTGGCAGATGCTCGCGTCTGATCCATCAGGCCCGCGCCTTCCAGGATTGCGCGAAGGCCGGTGGAACGAACGACGACTGGCAACACACATAACATTCACAGGGCTCGCATGAACACCAACTCACGCCTCACCTCGCGCCGCACGTTCCTCAAGACCTCGGGCAAACTCGCCGCTGCCGCCACCCTGGCCGGCGCCGTGGTCCGCCCCGGGTACACCGCCGAGAACAACACGATCAAGATCGCGCTGGTTGGCTGCGGCGGTCGCGGTACCGGTGCCGCCGCCCAAGCCCTGTCCACCAAGGGGCCCACCAAGCTGTGGGCCATGGCGGACGTGTTCGAGCACCGGCTCCAAAGCAGCCTGGGTAATATCCGGCAGCAGCACGCCGCCCAGGTGGACGTCCCGGCCGACCGGCAGTTCCTTGGCTTCGATGGTTTCAAGAAGGCGGTTGACTCGCTCGACAAGGGTGACGTCGCCCTGTTCGCCACCCCGCCCGCCTTCCGGCCGATCCACGTCGAGTATGCCGTCGAGAAGGGCGTTCACGTGTTCATGGAAAAGTCCTTCGCGGTGGACCCGCCGGGCATCCGCCGGATTTTCCGCGCCGGCGAGGTCGCCAAGCAGAAGAATCTGAAGATCGCCAGCGGCCTGATGACCCGCCACTACCGGCCGACGGAGGAGATCGTGCAGCAAATCCACGACGGCGCCATCGGCGAGGTCATCACCGCCTGGGCCTACCGCATGCACGGCCCGGTCGGCTTGAGTCCCAAAGGACCCAACGAGTCCGAACTGGCCCATCAGATCGCCAACTACAGTTGTTTCACGTGGCTTAACGGCAGCTTCCTCGAGGACTGGTTGATCCACAACATTGACACGGCCTGCTGGGTCAAGAACGACTGGCCGGTTTCCGTCCAGGGCATGGGCGGACGGCAGGTGCGCACGGATGCGGACCAGCTCTTCGACCATTACGCCGCCGAATACACCTTCGCCGACGGCACACGCATGTTCGGCCAGGGCCGGCACATCTCGAACTGTTTCGATTTCTGGGGCGTCGTCGTCCAGGGTGCCAAGGGGAGTGCCGTACTGGGAGAGGGCATCCCCAAGCCGCTGCTTTACAAGGGCCACCGGCGAACCACCGAGAACGTCATCTGGCGCTACCAGGGCGCCGAGTGGGACCACTACCAATACGAGCACGACCTGCTCTTCGACGCGATCCGCAACGACAAGCCTTGGAACGAGGTCGAGCGTTCGGCCAAATCTTGCTTCACCGCCATCATGGGCCGCATGGCTTGTGAATCGGGCAAGGAAATCACCTGGGACGAGGCGCTCAAATCGAATGTCGAACTCGCGCCCGGCCTGGAAAAGCTGAGCAGCCTGAACGATCCGGCACCCGCCCCGCCCCGCCCTGACGGCCGTTACGAGATCGCCATGCCGGGCACGACGAAAGTGATGTAAGCGACGTAAGCAGAGACAGGGCGCGGAGAATGAGTCCGCGCCCTGCTCTTTTGTTGAGTCAGGATATCGTCCGGATTTCAGTTCGCGACGTCACCATCTTGGGGAGAATTCATGACCAACGAGTCGCGAATCTCGCCCACCAACCCCCTAGTGCAGCCGTCTTCGGCTGCGAGTTCGGGCGGCGTCCCGCCGCTCGAACCGGCACCGGGCGTGACGCCCGGCCAATCCCTGTCTGCCGCGGCACAGGCAGGCGCCTACGCTACAAGGTCTGTGGGCAGGCGTCAGGGCCTGGCTTGGAAAAGGAGAACCGACGCCGGACCGTTGCTGGTGTGTGGTGCGGCGACGGCCAGCATTCGCAATTCCGGGATAAACAGGCCGGTGCGCGCACGCAGAGCCGTTGGCAGGCGGGCAAGGCGCTTCGGTTCCGGCGAGGTTTCGGGGACCTGGAAGACATCCACGGACCCCTCACCGCCGATGATGTAGAGTCGTTTCAAGGCCGCGTCCAAGAACATGTCATCGGCGTCCCCGACACACGGGCTTTGGGAAAGGAGCGTGCCAGCGCAGGTGTCGTAAACCGCCAGCAGCGCGGGTTTGCGGCAGGCGACAAAGAGCCGCGACGACGTTGCGCCCAGCGCCATCGGGAAATTCTTTTCGCCGATCGCAACGGGCCAGGCACCCGCCTTCGTCAGGCCGTTGGTCCCGATTTGCACTATGGCAATTTCGTGTTCATCCGGGATGTTGACGAGAAGACGATGGTTGAGCAGGTCGAGTTGGAACGATTCCGGGTGGGCCGGGAGTTGGATTTCCATCTTGGGGTCACTTTGCCGGGGACGATCCAGGCGGAAATCGGCCGGCGAGCGCGGCGGGGCGGGCAGGCCACCTTGGCCGGCCGGAAGCAGGGAAACCAGGTCCATGGCGGAGAGCAGTCCGTTGCCGGGCTCGCCCCCGGAGCCGACGTAGATGACCTGCGCGCCGAGATCGAACCGGACGTTGTCAGCGTTGCGGCCCAGATCGCTCCACGGCCCTTCCGCAAACGTGGTGGCGTCGAAGCTGCGACAGGTGCCGTCGCCGCGGCTACAAACCAGCAGGCGATTCTTCCCGGGAATGCACAGGAGCCCTTGTGGCTCGTTGATGCCCGCGATCGTGTGGACCCGTCGCCGCCGGGCGAGGTCAACCACTTCGACGCTGTGGTTCTCCAGGGCGGCGACGAACAGGCGTTGCGACCGGCTGTCGAAGGCCAGGTGATCGAGCCGGCCTTCGACTCCCTTGAGTGAAATGGCGGCGACTTGAACGAGCGGTTCACCGGCGGCGATGAACTGCGCGGGAAAAGCGAGGCAGGCCAACGTCAGGAGAACGGCCTGGGAGGTCAGGAGCGCCGCGACCGCGTCGGCAGTCAATTGGGAGACAGATTTGCCCATGTTGGTTTCGGATTGGACCCGGTGTCGGGGGTGGTGTCACGCGGAAAAGCCCGGCGTCGTGCGTCATGTGCGCTCCACACGCACCGGCGGGATGGCTTGCGGACCAGCCGAGGTTCGATTACCAATCGCCGCCGACATGAGCACTCTCACCCGGTTCGTGCTCGAGCGATCCACGCGTCTCGCGCTGCCCATCCTGACTTTCCCGGGCGCCGCGTTCACCGGTGCCTCGGTGCGCGAGTTGGTGACCGACCCGGCAGCGCAAGTGGCCGCACAATCGGCCCTGCGCGAACGGTTCGCCACACCGGTCCTGCTTTCCTGCATGGACCTGAGTGTCGAGGCCGAAGCCTTCGGTTGCGCAATCAGCCTCGCCGACGAGGAGGTGCCGACGGTCATCGGGCGACTCGTGACCGACGAGGCGGGAGTGAAAGCGCTGGGTGTGCCGGAAGTCGGCGCAGGGCGCACCGACGTTTACCTGGAAACCGTGCGACGCCTCGCCGCGCTGCCCGGCCAAACGCCGGTGCTGGCAGGCATGATCGGTCCGTTCTCCCTGGCCGCCCGGATTTACGGCGTCGGCGAAGCGCTCGGGCTGAGTCTCGACTCCCCCGAGTTGACCCATCGGCTGGTCGGCAAGGCGACGCAGTTCCTCACCGCCTATGCCCGGGCCTTCAAGACGGCCGGCGCCACGGGTGTCATCATGGCGGAGCCAACCGCCGGTCTGCTCTCGCCGCGCGCGCTGGCGGAGTTCTCCTCCGCCTACGTCAAACAAATCGTTGCCGCGGTGGACGACGACGCGTTCACCGTGGTCCTGCACAACTGCGCCGCCAAGCTGGCGCATCTGCCGGCAGTGCTGGCGGCGGAAGCGCGGATGTTTCATTTCGGCGCCCCGATGAGCCTGCCCGCCGCGCTGGCCCAGGTGCCGGCGGACGTCATCCTGTGCGGCAACCTGGACCCGGCGGGAGTCTTTGTGCAATCGAACCCGGCCGCGGTGCGGGAAGCGGTCCGTGGTTTGCTCGCGGCCACGCAGGCGCACCGCAACTTCGTGTTGTCCTCGGGCTGCGACGTGCCGCCGAAAACACCGCTGGCGAATATCGAGGCCTTCTTCCAGTCGGTGAACGAGGACTGATCCGCGGCACGAGTTGACGTGGTGGGGAGCACAGGCCGCTGGCCGGTGCCGTCGGGCGGCCCGCCCGGCGGAATGACAGCGTGATGGCAGATAGATAGCGCCGCTGCTTCACCAGCGCTTTCTCCCGTTCCGTGCGCCGCGGCTCGCCTCCAAAACGCCTCCAAAACGCCTTGCCAACCGGGGCCTGCGAGGAGCAGCATGCAGACCATGAAGCCCAAGACGACAGTTGACCTCGAGTCAGCCAATCCAGGTCAAGACGCGTCATCCACGATATGAAATGTCCGCATTGCCTAACCGACTTCCACGATCATGAGGAGATAATCCCGATCGGCGAGGACACTGAAGGTGTGTGGTGCATCTCCAAGCGAATGTGTTCGGCTTGTCAACGTCTCGTCCTCCATCTCTGCAAAGCTCATCAATTATACAAATACAAAAATGAAGATCGTTGGGGGGCCGACAAGGTGCTCCTCTCCTACCTGGTACGACCAAAGGCGGCCACTCGAACACCACCTAGTCCTCATGTGCCGACTGAAGTTGCGAAGGACTACCTAGAAGCCTGCCTCGTCATCGCAGACAGTCCTCAAGCGAGCGCGGCCTTAAGTCGGCGATGCCTACAGCTCTTGCTGCGCAAATATGGAGGTGTGAAGCCGAACGATTTGAGCAAAGAAATCGATGAGATCTTGGCGAAGCATACGCTGCCGTCTCATTTGGCTGACTCGATCGATGCAATTCGCAATATCGGGAATTTTGCAGCGCATCCGATAAAGAGCACTACTACCGGAGAAATTGTTGAAGTCGCACCTGGGGAAGCCGAGTGGAATCTCGACGTGCTTGAGTCTCTGTTCGATTTCCAGTTTGTCCAACCAGCCATCATTAAAGCAAAACGCGATGCCCTGAATAAGAAACTCGCGGATGCAGGCAAGCCTCCGCTCAAGAAATGATATCGTCAAAAGCCTCGCTCCCTTCGAGAATTCCGACCGACCGCTCCTTCGGCCCTCGACTTTCGTCGCCAGTGGCTGTCACCGAGCTTTGACGTTTGTCACAGTTTCCTTATGAACTCCACCCCTATCCACCTATTCAAAAACGTCGCGTTCGTCGTTTACCCCGTCACCAACGTCGAAATCTCCCGCTCGTTTTATGAAGAGGTGCTTGGCCTGGCCGTCACCGCCAACTGGCAGGATCAATGGGTCGAGTACGACATCGGCGACGGGACGCTCGTGATCACCGTCGCGGATGCGGGTCATCGACCGGGAACGCACGGCGCCACCGTCGGCCTCGAGGTGGGCGATTTCGAGACCGTCCTCGCCCACCTCAAGTCCAAGTCCGTGCCCATCCACCAAGGACCGTTCGATTCCCCGGTGTGTCGCGGCTGTATCATCCGCGATCCCGACCACAACGAGATCATCCTGCACGCGAAGAAGTGAGGTCGGCGTTTCGTGAAATCGTCGCGGAGCGACGACCCGAGGGTAGCCGTGGACTTCAGCTCACGGTGGGACGAACAAGCGGGAACGCGTCGCGGAGCGACGGTTGACGACTCAAACGACGCCAGCGCCTCTCCTCCAAGCGTCGCTCCGCGACGCGCATCTTCACGGGTCTGGCAAACCGTGGATTAAAATCCACGGCTACCCTCACCGCCTCGCTCCGCGAGGTTCGTTCGGGCGGCGCGGGCTTTCTTCAAAGTCCTGCGAAGCACAAAACGTGGGTCGGGGCGGCGATGATCGCGCGGCGCGTCATGGTCTTGCAAGGGACTGGTCGCGGCGGGCCTTGAACTCGCTGCCGGCCAGCCATGTCGGCCACTTCCGATCTTCGGCCACCTGCCAGCCGACTTGAAAAATGAGCCGCAGATCCTCCGTCGCGCCGCCGAAATCCCAATCCGGCTTCACGACGTCGGTGACCTTGTGGTAATCGTGCGCCACGTACTCCTCGATCTTGCCCATGCCGTAGCCCGCCGGCCGGCCCACGAAGTTCGTGCCGCTCTTGAAGTAGAGCGCCGGCACGCCAACCTTCGCGAACTCGAAGTGGTCGGACCGGTAGAAATGGCCGCGCTCGGGCGTTGACTCCGGGCGCACGACGCGGCGCTGGCCGGCCGCGGCCCGCGCCAGCAGGGCTTCCAGTGTGGAATTACCCTGGCCGATGATTTCGACGTCCGCCGTCCGGCCCCAAAGGTTGAGCGCGTCCATGTTCAGGTCGGCGAGCGTGTGCGTGAGCGGATACAGGGCGTGCTCGGCGTAATACCGCGAGCCCAGCAGGCCGGATTCCTCCGCCGTGACGGACAGGAACAGGACGCTGCGCCGGGGCGGCACGGGCAATTTCGCATAGGCCCGGGCCAGCTCGATCAAGGCCGCGCACCCGCTCGCGTTGTCCACGGCGCCGTGGAAAATCTGGTCGCCTGGCAGCCGGGGATCGCGGCCGAGGTGGTCCCAATGGGCGCTGTAAATGACGAACTCGTCCCGCCGCTTCGGATCGGCGCCGTTCACGCGCGCGACGACGTTGCGGGAGCGAAGTTCACGCAGCCGGTTCTGCAGCGAGAAGCTGGCCTTCAAACCCAAGGGCACCGGTCGGAAATCGCGGCGAACCGCGCGGGCTTTCAGCGTGGCAAAATCGAACCCGCCGGCAGCGAAAAGTTCCCTGGCATGGGCGAACGTGACCCAGCCCTCGATCGCCGCGCGGCTGGCGTTCGCGTCCGCGGCGGCTAGGTCGAAGTGCTCGTGCGAATTGCTGCCCTCGACCACGGCCCACGGATAGCCGGCGGGACCGTCTTCATGGACGATGATCGCCGCGGCGGCGCCCTTGCGCGCGGCCATCTCGAATTTGTAGGTCCAGCGGCCGTAGTAGGTCATCGCGCGGCCCTTGAACACGGCCGGGTCGAGTTTTTGAGGATCGCCCGGGAGGGGCACCGGCGGGTCGTTGATGAGCACGATGAGGGTCTTGCCCCGCACGTCCACATCCTTGAAGTCGTCCCAGCCGTATTCGGGGGCCATCACGCCATAGCCAACAAAGATCACGTCGGAATCGGCGACCGCCACCGCCGGCACCTGGCGTTTCGACCAGATGACGCACTCGTTGGGATAGGCCAGGTCAATCTCGCGCGCGCCCGCGTGGAACGTGGTGCGCGGGTCGAGCGTCGTGGACCCGACGAGGGGCACCTTTTGGACCCACGAGCCATCGGGATTGCCGGGACGCACGCCCGCCGCGCGGAATTGCTCGATCAGGTACCCGATGGTTTTCTCCTCGCCCGCGGTGCCGGGGGCGCGGCCCTCGAAGGCGTCGGACGCGAGCACCCGGATGTGCGGCAGCAGGTTGTCCCCCGCCAGGCTGGCGAGGGCAGGGCGAAGCGCGCGCGGTGGTTCGGCCGCTGACAGGGCAACGGCGGCGAGCACGCCGGCAATGGCGAGGACGGAACGGCGACGAATGACGGTTCGCATCACGGCGGTGGACCTTAGCGGACAATCACCGCTGCGGCAATGCCGGCCGGACACGCCCCCCGGATGGGTGGCTGCCCGACGGCCCACGACCCAGCATTCGTCATTCGCACTTCGTCATTCGCACTTCGCGTGGGTGGCTGCCCGATGGCCGGACGGGCAGTGGTCGTCGCGGCCCGGCGGTCCGCGACCCACCATTTCAAAGCGCGGCCCGCCAAAGACACGAAAGGACGCCAAAACTGCGCGATGGAAAGACGGTCCTGGGAGCACATGCCGCTGGCGTGTGGTTTTCGGCGGCCCGCCGAAAACTCCTTCTGTCCGACCAGGAAAGCGTCCGGCGGGCCGCCAGACGCAACAGGCGAGCCGCCTGTCCTCCCCCAATCACCGCAAAGAGCAAGGGTAAGCAGTGGGGCGCGGAACGCCGGGTCGCAATGGCGATGATGCAAACTGCCCGCCCGGCATCGGGCAGCCGCCAGTCCGGCCGATCCGGTTTTGGATGCAGGCGTCAGTGCGGATGCAGGTGGCGCAGGATGTGCGGGCGTTCGAGGCTATGGCGCAACATCAAGGCCTCATTCGACAGAAGTTCCACCGTGGGTCCGGCCGCGACCACGGAACCGCCGTCGAGAACGATCACCCGCGCACAAAGTTCCACCACCAGTTCGAGGTCGTGCGTGGCGATGAGCTTGGTGATCGGGATCTGTCGCAGCAATTCCTTGAGTTCACGGCGGCCCTTGGGATCGAGACTGGTTGTCGGCTCGTCCAGCACCAGGATGCTCGGGTCGCACGCGAGCAGGCCGGCGAGGCAAACGCGGCGCTTCTCGCCGACACTCAGGTGATGCGGCGCGCGCTGCTCGAAGCCGGCCAGTCCCGTCTTTGCGAGCGCCTGCGCGACCCGCTCGCGGATCTGGTCGGGGCTCCCGCCAAACTGCTGCGGCCCGAATGCGACGTCTTCGAACACCGTCGGGCAGAACAACTGGTCGTTGGGATCCTGGAAGAGCAGCCCCACTTTGCGGCGAATTTCGGGAAGAGTGTTGGATTGGACCGGGCACCCGCCGACGAAGACCGCCGGCTCGCCGCGCCAGGCCTCCGGCAGCAGACCATTGAGGTGGAGGAGCAGCGTGCTCTTGCCGGCGCCGTTGGGGCCAATCAGGCCAACGCACTCCCCTTCGGCGATGGCAAAACTCACGCCCCGCAGGGCCTCCGTGCCGTCGCCGTAACGGTAGCTCAGGTTGCGGACCTCGATCGCGGCGTTCATTGCCATCCCCGGGCGCACATCGCGCCGTAGATGCGCTCAGCCCGTTCGCTGGCGCGGATGAACAACTGGCTGACCACGGTGGCGAGGGTGCGCCAGTCGCGGGCCCGGCGGGGCGTGATCGTGCGGCTGAGCCGCGCCCGCTTCATGCGCTGGGCCTCATCCACGAGCACGAACAGGTAGCGGTGCATGAGCGAAAGGGTGGTGACCAGGAGCGCCGGCAACCGCACCGCGCGCAGGACCTGGAGCAGGTCGGCGAACGGCGTCGTGTTGGCCAGCAACACCATGACGAGCAGGCAGAGCGTGCACTTGGCGATGAGGAAAAGGAACAAATGCCAGCCGCCCGATTGGAACAGGGCGAGGAACGCCACCCCCAGGACCAGCGGTTCCAACAGCACGAGACGCCGGACAAGAAACGGCCACGGGATCCGGCTCAAGACCGCCACGACCAGCACCCCGATCGCCACCGCGCCCAGCAGGAGCAGGCGCGGCGGCGGCAGCAGCACCACCGTCACCACCAATCCGAGCGCGATGACCAGTTTCAACGCCGCGGGCAGCCGGTGCACCGGCGAATCGAGCCGGCTGAAGCGATCAAGATAGTCGAGGGGCATCGGCAGGTCCGGTCAAGGCGTCGGGCGAGGTGACGGTGCGCCGTCGGTTTACGACCGGGGGACGAGCGCCCGGGCCAGCAGCCAGGCCAGGCCGAAGACGATCACGGTGCCCAGCGCGCCGGCGATGGCCGTGCCGAGCACGCTTCCGTGCAGGCCCGGCAGGGTGTAGTCGGTCATGGGCGCGGGCAGGATCGCCGGGTTTGCGGATTTGAAGCCAAGGAGTTCCGCCGTACGCTCGAGGCCGTCGGGCCATTTTGAAGCAAACGGCGAAACGAACAGCGCCAGTCCGAGTGCGACCAGGCCGCCGTAGGCCGCGACCAGTCCGTAGGAGGGCCGTGTCGCGTCGGGCGGGGCCGCCGGCAACAACTCGGGTCGCGCGCGAAAGATGCCCGCCAGCACGAGGGCGGTGATCAACCCCTCGCCCAGGCCGATGAGCATGTGAACGCCCGCCATGGCCGGCAGGACCACGGACCAGCGGGCCTTGCCGGCGACCGTCAGTTCTCCGGCGCAGGCCACGGCGGCCAGCACGGTGCTACACCAGCTTGCGAACGCCGCGGCCAGCACGGCCCCGAAGCGGCCTTTGAACACGCGGCTGATCGGGTAGTAGATCGCCCAACCCACGGTGCCGCCCACCATCGCCATGTTGAAGATGTTTGCGCCGAGGGCGGAGATGCCACCGTCGGCGAACATCAGACACTGCACGATGAGCACGGCCGAGATGACGATGACGGCCGCGCTCGGTCCCAGCAGGACGGCGGACAACACGGCACCCACGAGGTGGCCGGAGGTGCCAGCCAGGACGGGAAAATTGACCATCTGGGCGGCGAACACAAACGCCGCAGCCAGGCCAAGCAACGGCACGCGACGGGGCGGCAGGTGCCGGCGGGCATGCCACAGCGCCAGTCCCAGCCCGCTGGCCGCGAGGACACCGGTGACGAGCGCCGTCTTGGTGTCGAGGAAATTGTCAGGAATGTGCATGCGACCGTCGCCAGCGCGGGGGTGAGACCGACATCACGCCCGCCGGCAAAACCTCGGCGGACCGGTCGGCCACGCACGGCGGTTCCGGTCGGTGTCTCCAACCGCACGGGTGGTTCGTTGTCATTCGGATGCGAGCCTATTCCAAGATGGCACCGGCGTCCATCCCGCTGCGCGACCTCCCGGTGCGCGACATTGGACCGTCGCGCAGAACCGGAAGGTCGGGCGCAGGCTTGCCTTGGACGGTGTGCCTTTGGTAACGATGATGCCGCGGTTTGCCCCGCGTTCGGCGGGCGATCACACTTCAACGCATGAAAGCACTCGTCACCGGCGGAGCGGGGTTTATCGGCTCGCACCTCGCGGAGGCGCTGTGCCGGCGCGGCGCGAACGTTGTCGTGCTCGACGACCTCAGCTCCGGTGACCTGCGGAACCTCGCCTGGCGCCAACCGGGCGAGGCACTCGAATTCGTCCAGGGCGACGCCGGTGATGAAGTCCTCCTCCGCAAACTGGCGCCGGGATGTGACTGGATTTTCCACGAATCGGCCATCGCCTCGGTGCCGTTGTCGGTCGCCAAGCCGCGGGAATCGCATCGCGCCAACCTCGAGGCCACGCTCACGCTGCTGCTGGCCGCGCGGGAGGCCGGGGTCAGGCGGTTCGTGTTCGCGTCGTCGTCGGCGATATACGGCGACAGCGACGCCGCGGTGAAACACGAGTCGCACCCGCCGAACCCGCTGACGCCTTATGGACTTCAGAAGTTCGCCTCCGAACGGTACGTCCGGATGTTCCACGAGTTTTACGAACTTCCCACGGTAAGCCTGCGCTACTTCAACGTGTTCGGTCCGCGTCAGGCCTTCGATTCCCCTTATTCCGGCGTCATTGCGAAGTTCTGCACCGGCCTGCTGGCCGGCCAGGCGCCCACGATTTTCGGTGACGGGCTGCAATCGCGCGACTTCATCTACGTGGCGAACGTGGTGGCGGCGAACCTGCTGGCGGTCGAACAACCGGCGGAGCAGGTGGCCGGGCGGGTGTTCAACATTGGCGCCGGGGCGAGCCTGAACCTCCGGCAACTGCTCGCGGAACTGAATCAACTCACCGGCCGGAACGTGGCGCCGGTGTTCGCCCCCGCGCGACCCGGCGACGTGCGGTTTTCCGAGGCGGACATTTCGGCGGCCCGCGCCGACCTCGGCTATGCGGTGCAGGTTTCCTGGCGCGAGGGTTTGCGGCGGACGCTGGATTTTTACCGCCCATGAATGGCGGGCGCGCGCGCGCGTGGCTGCGAGCTTGCGCGGCGGGTGGCGCGGCGTTATGAGTGGCGGAAACGCCGCGGCAGCAAAGCAATGATGGCACCTCACCAGGAACGGGACGCACAACGGCCGGCGATATGGCCACGGCGGGCGGGGCGCGTGGAATCGCCGGCTCCGCGTAAGCGCCGGCGGGCAGGCATCTGATGGCGGACGTTCTCCCTCCCCGGACCAACCGGCTGCTTTGGCAGTTGCTGGCAGGCGGATTGTTGCTGGCCACCTCGGTGACGGCCGGGGTGTGGTATTACTTCACGCCGCGTTATACCCAGGTGGGTTATCAGCCGTTGCAGCCGGTTCCATTCTCCCACGCCACGCACGTGGAACAACTCGGCATGGACTGCCGCTATTGCCATGACGGGGTCGAGCGTTCGTGGTATTCCAACCTGCCCGCCGGCGCCACCTGCCTGAACTGCCATAACCAGGTGTTGAAGGACGATCCGCGGCTGGCACCCGTGCGGGAGAGTGTGGCCGCCGGTCAGCCCGTCGCGTGGGTCCACGTCCACCGCCTGCCGGATTTCGTTTATTTCAACCACGCCGTGCATGTGAACCGCGGGGTCAGTTGCGCGCACTGTCATGGCACGATCAACCGGGCCGACGAGGTGGCCCAGGTTCAGCCCTTGAGCATGAGTTTCTGTCGCGACTGCCACCGCGATCCGGCGGTGAAGCTCCGGCCGCCGGCGGAGGTCTTCAATCTGGACTGGCAGCCGGCCAGCGCGTCGCGCCAGCTCGCGGAGGGCCGGCGGTTCGTCCGCGAATGGCACGTCCAGGCGCCGGACGATTGCTCCACCTGTCACCGATGAACCCGCCCCTGGCAACGTTTGCGGAACAGCCGCTCAACGACCGGCGTTACTGGCGTCATGTCGGGGAGCCGCTGGATTTCGCCGGTGGTGGCCCTGGCGAGTTCCCGGCGGGCGCGGACAAACTCGATGACCCCGCATCGCGGCGCGAGTTTTTGAAACTGATGTCCGCGTCACTAATGCTGGCAGGTGTGGGGCTGGCCGGTTGTCGCCGGCCGGAGGAGCGGATCGAGCCATTTGGCATGGCCCCGGAAGGCCGGGTTCACGGCGTGCCGGAATTCTTTGCGACGGCGATGCCGACCCGGAGTGCAGCAATCCCGCTGCTGGTGAAATCGCTCGAAGGCCGGCCGGTTAAAATCGAAGGCAACGCGCTGCACCCGCTGAACCAGTGGGCCACCGGTGCGCACGGCGGCACGGATCGTTACGCGCAGGCCGCGATTCTGAGTCTCTACGATCCGGATCGGGCGCGGCGCTGCCTGCATCGCGACGAGACGGTGCCGCGGGGGCAGGCGCTGGCGATGCTCGACGGCGTTGCCCGGCAGGCGGCAGCCGCGCACGGTCGCGGCCTGGCCTTTCTGCTCGAGCGCAGCAGTTCCCCGTCACGCTGGCGGCTCCAGCAACAGCTTGCGGATGCTCTCTGGCAGGCGCGGTGGTTCATCTACGAATCGGTTGATTTCGACATCCACCGCCAGGCGGCGACCAGCGCGTTCGGCCGACCTGTCCGGCCGTTTTGGCGGCTCGAGCAGGCGCAACGAATCGTCTCACTCGATTGCGACTTTCTCGGCACGGAAGAGGAGAGTTGGCGGTTGACGCGCGGGTTTGCGGCGGGCCGCGGCACCCACAGCGCAGCCGATGGAATGAACCGCCTCTATGCGGTCGAGAGCCTTTTCACGCTGACCGGCGCCAATGCGGACCACCGGCTGCGGGTGGCGCCAAGCCAGGTCATGAGTGTGGCCCGGGCGCTGGCCGCCGAAGTGCTGGCCCGAACCGGCGCCGGAACACCGGATCTGCTCGCGGCCCTGCGGGCGAACGTCCTGCCGCCGGGCGTGAATCCGATCTGGATTCGGGAATGCGCGGCCGATTTGGTGACCAACCCGGGTCGTTCCTTGGTGCTCGTCGGCGGCGGGCAACCCCTCGCCCTGCACCTGCTGATGCACGCGATCAATCTTGCACTCGGCAACTTCGGCCAAACGGTTCAGTTGCTCCCCGTCGAACGGGAGCGGGAGAGCGCCGGTTCCATCGTCGAACTCGCCCTGGCGCTCACGGCCGGCGCGGTCGAGACCCTGGTGATCCTCGGCGGCAACCCCGCTTATGACGCGCCGGTCGACCTCGACTGGCCGGCCGCCCAACGCCGGGCGCGGACGGTCATTCGTTTGGGTGATGCCGAGGATGAAACCGCGGCGCTGGCCAACTGGCATCTGCCGCGGGCACATTTTCTTGAAGCGTGGGGCGACGCCCGCACGGCCGACGGCACGCTCGTGCCGGTCCAACCGCTGATCGAACCGATCTTCGACGGGCTGACCGATCTCGAAGTTCTGGCCCGCCTCGGCGGACTCGCGACGACGAAGCCTTACGACATTGTCCGCGACACGTTCCGCGGGCTGGTTACGGGCGGAACCTTCGAGGCGGATTGGCGAAGATTCCTGCACGATGGTTTTCTTGCCGGCAGCGCGGCCGGGGCGATGCCGCCGGTGCTGGATTGGTCGGCGGTGGCCGGCAGCGTTGCGGCGAACGCGCCCGCGGCGGGACCCGGGCCGGAGGCACTCGAGGTCGTGTTTCATCGCGATCACCGGATGGACGACGGACGTTTCAGCAACAACGGCTGGCTCCAGGAACTGCCCGATCCGGTAACGAAGCTCACGTGGGACAACGTGCTCCTGCTCAGCCCGCGCACGGCGTACGACTTGGGGATCGCGGCGCCGGGGACTGACTCGATCGAACTCACGGCGCCGGTGGTCCGTTTGACGGTGAACGGCCGTTCCGTCGAAGGTCCGGTCTGGATTCAGCCGGGACTCGCGGACTTTGTAGTTGGCCTGGCGCTCGGCGGCGGACGGGCGCGTAGCGGCCGGGTTGGGCAGGGCAGCGGCTTCAACGCGGCGGCGCTGCGGACCACGGCCACGCCCGGCTTTGCGGCCGGCGGGCACTTGGTGTTGACCGGTCGGACCGCGCCCCTGGCCTGCACCCAGATGCACGGAGCGATGTCCGGCAGCCCAGTCATCCGCGAGGCGGAACTGGCCGAATACCGGAAGCATCCTCAATTCGCGCGGGAAGCGGATCGCGCGGTTTCGGCCTCGGCGCCTCCGCTGTATCCCAATCCGCTCGACCAGCGGCAGGCCGATGCCCGGCACCAATGGGGCATGGTGGTGGATTTGAACGCCTGCGTCGGCTGCGCCGCATGTGTCATTGCCTGCCAGAGCGAAAACAACATCCCGATCGTCGGCAAGGACCAGGTCCGGCGGCAGCGCGAGATGCACTGGTTGCGCCTTGACCGGTACTACACGGGGTCATCCGCGGAACCGCGTTCGCTCAGTCAACCGATGCTGTGCCAGCATTGTGAAGCGGCCCCGTGCGAAAGCGTCTGCCCGGTGAACGCCACGGTCCACGATGCGGAGGGGTTGAACGTGATGGTTTACAACCGCTGCCTCGGCACGCGGTATTGCTCGAACAACTGCCCCTACAAGGTCCGCCGCTTCAATTTCCTCGATTACCACCGGCGTCCGCTGTCGCAACTCCGCGGTCCCGTCTATTCGAGTCCGGTGGCGGGCACGACCGAAGGCGAGTGGAACTTCACACGCTGGCTGAAGGATCGCGATCGCGGCACGCGCCCCGCGGACGAATGGGATTTGCTCAAGCTGGCGACCAATCCGGACGTGACGGTGCGGATGCGTGGCGTGATGGAGAAATGCACGTTTTGCACCCAGCGGATTGAGCAGGCGAAGATCGCGCAGAAGATCGCGGCGGGCGCTTCGGGCGACGTGACGGTCGCCGACGGCGCCGTCCAGACCGCCTGCCAGCAGGCCTGCCCGGCGAAGGCCATCGTTTTCGGCAACCTGAAGGATCCGGCGAGCGCGGTGTCGCGAGCGAGCGCTGGCGACCGGGCTTACACGGTCCTCGGGCATCTCGGCACACGGCCGCGGGTGACCTATCTGGCGAGGATTCGCAATCCCAATCCGGCGATTCGCGAAGACGTGTCCGGGATCGGGAGTCCGGGTGCGCCGTCCGCGGTGGGGGCGGGGAAGGAGGCGCCGGGATGAGCCGGGCGATGGCGGTTGAGAGCGGGTTGGGACGGGCGGCCGCCACGGTGGTTGTGGCCGACGAGCCCTGGGTGGCGGGTCAGCGCGATGCCCGCTGGGTGGAGAATCATGGCGCGGCGCTGGCGGAGGGTCGCGCCCCGCGCTGGTGGTGGCGGGCCTTCATTCCGAGCGTGCTGGCCCTGCTGCTGCTCGTAGGTTTGCTCACTTATCAGATCGCCACCGGCGTCGGCGTCTGGGGCAACAACCACCCGGTGATGTGGGGCTGGGACATTGTCAATTTTGTGTGGTGGATCGGGCTGGCCCACGCGGGCACCCTGATTTCCGCGGTCCTGTTGCTGTTGCGCCAGCCCTGGCGGGCGGCGGTGCATCGCACGGCGGAGGCGATGACGCTCTTCGCCGTGATCTGCGCCGCAATTTATCCGGCGCTCCACGTCGGCCGCGCCTGGTGGGACTGGTGGTTGCTGCCAATCCCGAACGCGAACGGGCTCTGGCCGCAGTTCCGTTCCCCGCTCATCTGGGACTTCTTCGCGTTGGGGACCTATTTCACCGTGTCGGCGATGCTCTGGTATCTGGGGCTACTGCCGGATCTGGCGCTGCTGCGCGACCGGGCGGCAACGCGCTTTCGGCGGGCCGCGTACGGCCTGCTCGCCTTGGGTTGGACCGGCGCGAACCGCTCCTGGCACCACTATCAAAAGGCGTGTCTGCTGCTCGCCGGGCTCGCCACGCCGCTGGTCCTCTCCGTGCATTCGATTGTGTCACTCGATTTCGCGGTGACGCAGCTTCCCGGCTGGCACTCGACGATCTTTCCGCCCTACTTCGTCGCCGGCGCCGTGTTTTCCGGCTTCGCCATGGTGCTGGCGCTGGTGATCCCGCTGCGACGCTGGTGCGGGCTCGATGATGTCATCACCGCGCGGCATCTGGACGCGATGGGCAAGGTGACCCTGGCGGCGGGCGGACTCGTCGCCTATGCCTACGCGATGGAAGCGGCGGCGGCGTGGTTCGGCGGGAACCCGGACGACCGCGCGGCGTTCCTGCAGCGGGTTGGCGGACCTCATGCGTGGGCCTACTGGACCATGCTCGTCTGCAACGTCGCGCTGCCCCAGTTGCTGTGGCGCCGCACCGTGCGGCGCAACGCGGGCGCACTTTTTGTGCTCGCGGTGCTGGTGAACGTCGGCATGTGGCTGGAGCGGTTCGTGATCGTGGTGGGCTCGTTGGAACGCGATTTCCTGCCGGCGAACTGGGGTGGATTCCGTCCAACCTGGGTGGACGTTGGAACGTTCATCGGCACCCTCGGTTTGTTTTTCACCTGCCTGCTCCTCTTTCTGCGGTGGGTGCCGATGATTTCGATCACCGAGGTGAAGAACCTCGCGGCGCGGGCTTCATCGGTGACGGCGCCGGCGAGCGAGGCCGAGGCGCGAAGGGAACTCCATTCCGGAGCGCGGCTCTGGGGTTATCGCGCCGAATTCCCGAACACGCCGGCGTTGCGTACCGCGGTGGCCCGGCTGCGCGCCGACGGCTACGTGCGTTGGGACGTGATTCTGCCGCATCCCGCACCCGGTCTCGACCGGGCGATGGGGCTGAAGGAATCGCCCCTCGGCTGGCCGGCGTTCGTGGGCGGGCTGCTGGGCTTCGCCGGCGGGATGGTGTTGGTCTGGTTCACCAATGCGGCGGACTATCCGATCCTGGTTGGCGGCAAGCCCATGTTCAGTCCGATTGCCGCCATGCCCGTTGCCTTTGAACTCACCATTCTCGGCGGCGCGTTGGGTGTGGTCCTTGGTTTCTTGCGGCTGACCAGCCTGCCGCGACTGCACCACCCGCTGCTGCGCGCGGCCCGGCGGTTCCACCGCGAAGGCGACCACCGGGCGATCGTCATCGAAGCCTCGGACCCGCGGTTTCACGAAGCGGCCACCCGCCAGATGCTGGCCGCGCAGGGTGCCGGGCGCGTCGAACGGATGGAAGCATGACCATGCGCGCGTTCCTGCTGATACTGCTCATGTTCGCCGTCCTCATCGCGGGGTTCGCCGGCTTTCGCGGCTCTCGTTCGGGCCAGCCACCGATCGAACTGTTCAACGACATGGTGCGGCAGCCGAAGATCCGGCCGCAGACCGCGAGCAGCTTTTTCGCGGACGGGCTGGCCTCGCGTCCGCCCGTGCCGGGCACGGTGGCGCGGGGGAGCGATTACGAGGACGTCCCGCGCAACACGGGGCGGGTTGCCGGCGCAACGAATTTCGTGGAAGTGAACCCGGTGCCGTTGACGCCGGCGCTGCTGGCGCGCGGACGGGAACGCTTCCAGATCTTTTGCGAACCGTGTCACGGCCCGCAGGCCGACGGGCGCGGCATCACGACTCATTACGGCCTGGTGGTCATCGCCAATCTCCACGATCCGCGGATTGTGCGGCTGGCCGACGGGGAGATTTTCGAGACGATCACGCACGGCAAAAACAACATGCCGGCCTACGGCGCAAGCATCGTCCGCGACGACCGTTGGGCGGTCATCGCCCACCTGCGCGTCCTGCAGCTCAGCCATCTGGGCGCGGCGGAAGACGTCCCGCCGTCCGAGCGCGCCTCCCGGTCGAAATAGCCGATGAACCCGTCCGCCCCATCGCTCATGTCTCCGGTTGTGATCGCGCCCGGCTGGCGCCGCCTGCCCGACCGGTTGGTGGCGGCGGGCGTGGTCGGCGCCCTGGCGGGGGTGGCGTTGGACGTGCGGCACTTTGCCTTCGCGTGGTTGCTGGCGTTCCTGTTCTGGCTGAGCATGTCGCTCGGTGCGTTGTTTCTGGTCTTGCTGCATTACCTGTGTAATGCGGCGTGGTCGGCGCCGTTGCGCCGTTGCGGCGAGCACATCGCGGGCCTGGTCTTTCCGTGGCTGGCCCTGGCGTTCCTCCCGGTCGCTGTCCTTGCCCCACAGATCTACGAAGGAATTCGTCCGGCAGCACCGGCGTGGTATGCGGCTTCGGGATTCTGCTTCCTGGTGTGGTGGGGATTGACCAATCGTCTGCGACACTGGTCATTTGAACAGGACCGCACCGGGGCAGCCGCATGCACCACGAGCCTCCGTCGCTGGTCCGGCGTCGGCGTGGTCGGGTTGGCGATCACGCTGACCCTGGCGGTCGCGTTGTGGCTGCAGCGCGTGACACCCGGCTGGTTCTCCACGATGGGAGGTTTCAGCTTTTTTGCGGGCAGCGTCTGGGTGTCACTGGCGGCGGTCTATTTGATTGCGGTGGCGTTGCGTCGCTTCGGCGGCATGGCGATGGTTTTGCGGGACCGCCAGTTCCACGACCTTGGCACCTTGCTCCTCGTCTTCACCATCCTCCACGCCTACTTCGCCTTTTCGCAGTACCTGATTGTCTGGCACGCGAACCTGCCCGACGAGGCTGCCTGGTATGGCGTGCGTCAGCGGGGAACGTGGTTCGCCGCGGGGCTGGTCCTGGTCTTCGGCCATTTTCTGGTTCCGTTCCTGGCGCTGCTGCGGGTGGACCTCAAACTCAAACCAGCATGGATGGTGCCGTTGTGCGGGTGGGTCGCGCTTATGCACTACGCCGACCTGGCCTTCAACATAGAGCCCGCCGTCGCGCCCGCGGGCTGGCCGGGAAGGTGGGTGTGGCTGGATGCGGCATGCGTGGCGCTGATCGGCGGCGTCCTGGCGAAAGTCTTTCTAAGAAACCTCGCCGCGTACGCGGCATTTCCCGTGAATGATCCCCATTTGCGCGAGGCGGTGGCCGACGATGACACCCTCGACAGCGATCCCGTCCCGACGGTGGGAGGTGCTCCATGAGTTGGCGAACTCATCAAAGCAATCGCACTGGCATCACCGGAGAATTCGCCCTGGCCGGCGTTCTGCTGGCCGGTGTTGCCTTGCTGGTCTGGTGGCTGGCGCAACGCAACCAGTCTCCGGCGCTCGACGCGGCGCGGGCGCAGGTGCGTCGGGGAACGCTGGCCACGTTGCGGGCCGAGAACGAACAGGCGCTGGCGACTTATTCGCTAATTGACCCGACCCGCGGCACGTGGCGGCTGCCGGTTGGCCACGCCACGGAACTGGCGCTGCAGTTCTCGCAGAACCCGGCGGCGGGGCGGTCAGACCTGTTGTCCCGGCTCGACCGGGCAACCGCCAAACCACCCGAAAAGCCAAACCCTTACGAATGACCGTGGCGCGCGCACGTCATCCCGCCGTTTCGCCGGTTCGTGCAACCGCTGACGCGGTGGACGCTTCGTGCCGTGGACCGGTGCTGACGCTGGTCGCGCTCGCCGTCGGCTGGCTGGCGATCGCAGGTGGGTTGGGCGTGGTTGGCGCGATTCAACGGCACGCTCCGGGTTTTCTCGCCGGCCACGCCTGGCTGACTTATGGCCGCGTGCAACCGGCGGCGGAAACCGCGTTGGTCTTGGGGTTCGCCCTTCCGGCGGGCTGGGCCATCGCACTGTGGCTGGTCGGCCATGGCGGAGGCGCAACGTTGGCGGGTGGTCGCAGCATTGTCGTCGCGACGCTGTTCTGGAATCTCGGTTTCGCGCTCGGTTTGATCGGTCTGCTCGCGGGCGCGGGCAGTGGAATCCCGGGGATCGAACTGCCGTCGGCGGTACTCCCAGTCCTGGGCGTCACTGCCGGTGTCGTCATGGTCTGGCTGGCGGTGAATCTGCATCGTCGGCATGAGCGCGAATTGTCCGTGCCGCTCTGGTTTGTGCTTGGGTGCGTCGCGGCATTTCCGTGGCTCCTGGCGACCGCCGCGCGGTTGAACGGCGCGCCTCCGCTCCGCGGTGTCGTCCAGACAGCGGCAGCGGCCTGGTTCGCGCAAAACCTCGCCACCTTCATGCTTGCCCTTCCGACGCTGGCAGCGCTGTTCCATTTCCTGCCGCAAATGGCCGGCGCGGCGCTGCCCAGTCGTAGTCTCGCAGGCTTCGGCTTCTGGACGCTGGTGCTGGTGGGCGGCGCCAGCGGGATGAACCGGTTCCACGGCGGTCCGTTTCCGGCCTGGATGATCAGCGTGGGCGTGGTGGCATCCGTGCTTGCGATCATGCCGACGCTGGCGGTGGCCCGGAATCTTCTGCCGTTGTGCCGGTGCGGTCCGGCGTCAGGACGGGACCAGGCGTGGCTGTTTCTGGTTGTGGCGACGGCGGCCTTCACGCTCGGCGGTTTGCTGAATGCCCTGAATGCGCTCGACGTGGTGCGCCGGGTCACGCAATTCACACTGGTCACGCCGGCGCTGGAGGCGCTGATGGTCCAGGGCTTTGTCGGGTTTGCGCTGATCGGCGCGATTTACCTGATCGTGCCGCGGTTGCTGGGGCGCGACTGGCCGTCCCGTGCGGCGGTTCGCTTCCATGTTTTGGCTGCGGTCGCCGGCCTGTCGCTGCTGGTCATGGCGCTGGGTGTCGGCGGCATCGTCCAAGGACGGGCGCTGGCCGATCCGGCGGTGCCTTTTTTGACCGTGGTCAGGAAGAACCTGCCATTTCTTGGCATGGCCACCCTGGCGAACCTGCTTTTGCTCGCCGGGAACCTGGCACTGGCGGGCAACCTGTTTCGCTTGCTCGTCGTCGTCGGACGCGAACGCTGGGGCCGCTTTGCGCAGGCGTGGTTTGCGCCGCTGACCGGGGAGGAGACATGAACCGGGTGACGACGATCGTTCTCGGTGTTTCGCTGGTCCTGGCGGCGTCCTGGTTCGGACTCGTGTTCGCGCCGCAACTCCAGTTGGGCGGCCAGGGCCTGGTCGCAGTGGATGTCACCGGCCAGGAATATCCGCCGGCGCCGACGGGTGATGCGCGGCGCGGCGCGGCGGTGTATCGCGCCGGCGGCTGTGTCCATTGCCACACGCAACAGGTGCGGCCGGCCGGCGAGGGCAGCGACCTGGCCCGCGGCTGGGGCCGGCGCCGAACGGTGGCGCGGGACTACCTGCGCGACGAACCGGCGTTGCCTGGTCTTGTCCGCCTCGGACCGGACCTCGCCAATCTCGGGGCGCGGGAAACCAACACCGTGACCCTCCTGCTCAAGCTCTACGATGCGCGGATCGCTGCTCCCGGCTCGATCATGCCGCCATTTCGCTGGTTGTTCAGCGAACGGCCGCTTCGCGCCGGCGCGGCGCGGTCGGCCGCTGCCCTGGCGCTGCCCGCGGCATTCGCTCCGCCCGCCGGGCGGGAAGTGGTGCCGACGCCGGATGCCCTGGCGCTGGTTCGTTACCTGCAGAGCCGGCGTGCCGAGGCGCTATTTTACGAGGTCTTCCCGCCAACGGTCGTGAAACCGGCCGCGAATTCGACCACGTCAAGCGTGGTGACTAATGCTCCGCCTGTGACATGAAAGCAGGTCCCGTCTTCCCACCGCCTGTCGCGCCACCGGAGGAACCGGCGCCACCGCCGGGACGCGCGCCGGTGCCGATGTGGCTGGTTGCGCTAACGGGTTTGCTGGCCTATTGGGCGGTCCTGTATCTCGACCGGAACGCGGGTGGTTTCGCGGCGGTGGTTTTCGACCGCGGCGACCGGGCGGCGGATGTGGCGGCGCGCGTGCCCAAACCCGGGGCCGAGGGACTGGTGGCACATGGCGAACGGATCTACGGCGTTTATTGTGCGGTCTGTCATCAGGCCGACGGTCGCGGCCGGCCGGGCCAGTTTCCACCGCTGGTCGGGTCCGAGTGGCTGAACGCCGCCGGCGCCCGGCGCCCCATTCGCATCGTGCTGGACGGCTTGGCGGGGCCGGTGACCGTGAACGGACAGGGGTTTAACAACGCCATGCTGCCGTGGCGGGGGCATCTGAGCGATGCCGACATTGCGGCGGTGCTTACCTTCGTGGGCACGCACCCCGGTTTTCAAAACCACGGGGTCGCGGTGACGCCGGCGCAGGTGAAGGCGATCCGTGAGGCGACGCAGGAACGTCGCTCCAACTGGACCGAGGCAGAGTTGCTGGCGGTACCGGCCGGGGACTGAAGGCGTGCCGACGCCGCCTACGCCGCGGTGGCTTTGGCGGCGGCGAGGTCGTCGCGGCGCTGGGCCATGGTGCGGAAGAACTCGTAGCCCTCGCGCAACCGGCGGGCGCAGACGCTCTTGTCCTCGAGCATGGTCTTGATGATGCGGAGAATCGGCTTCGGCCGCAGAAAGTAGGCGCGGTAGAAGCGGTCCACCGCCTCGAAAATCTCCTCCTTGCTGCAGCCCGGGTACTCGAGCGCGGATTGCTGCAGGCCGTCGGAGTGGAGAATGTCGGCCTTGTCGCGCTGGGTGAACCAGCCGTTCTGGCGGGCCATCTCGAACAGTTCCGTGCCCGGGTAGGGCGCAGCCAAACTGACCTGGATGCTGAACACGTCGAGTTCCTGGGCAAAGCGGATGGTTTGTTCGATCGTTTCCCTGGTTTCGATCGGCAGGCCTAGGATGAAGGTGCCGTGGATGACGACGCCGATGTCCCGGCAGGCCCTGGTGAAGGCGCGCATTTCGTCCGTCGTCACGCCCTTCTTGATGCGCGTGAGGATCTCGTCGCTGCCGGACTCATAGCCGACCAGGAAGAGGCGGAGGCCGCAGTCCTTCATCAGCTTGATGGTCTCATAATTGACATTCGCGCGGCTGTTGCAGGACCAGTGGACGCCGAGCGGCTTGAGCTTCTGCGCGATGTCGCGGGCACGAGGCAGGTTGGCCGTGAACGTGTCGTCGTCGAAGAAAAACTCCTTCACCTGGGGGAAGAGCTTTTTCGCGTAGGCCATTTCGTCGGCGACGTTTTGCGGGGAACGGACGCGGTACTTGTGGCCGCCGATGGTCTGGGGCCAGAGGCAGAAGGTGCATTGCGCCGGGCAACCGCGGCCGGTGTACATGCTCACGTAGGGGTGGAGCAGGTAGCCGATGAAGTATTTCTCAATCTGGAGGTCGCGCTTGTAAACGTCCGCCACCCAGGGCAGGTCGTCCATGTTGGCGATCAAATCCCGCTCCGGGTTGTGGCGGATTTTGCCGTCGGCGCCGCGATGGGAGAGGCCGGCGATTTCCGCGAGGGGGCGGCCCTCGGCGACCTCCTTGCAGGTGAAGTCGAACTCCTTCCGTCCCACCCAGTCAATCGCCGGCGAGGCTTTGAGCGTCTCCGCGGGCAGCACGGCGGCGTGGGCGCCGACGAAGCCGATGACGGTTTCTGGCCGGTTCTGCTTGATGGCCTCGGCGACCTTGCAATCGTTGCGCAGGGAGGGTGTGGAGGTGTGGATGACGACGTGCTCGAAGCCGCGCGCCGCTTCGAGGCATTGCTGGATGTCAATGTTGTGCGGCGGGCAATCCATCAGCCGGGAGTCGGGCACAAGCGCGGCCGGTTGGGCCAGCCAGGTGGGATACCAGAAGCTGGTGACCTCGCGCTTGGCCTGGTAGCGCGAACCGGCGCCGCCGTCGAAGCCGTCGAAACTGGGCGGGCTGAGAAACAGGGTCTTCACGGGTTGGTGGGTAATCGTTGGAATGGAGCGCGAGAAAAGGGTCAGACAAAGAACTTCGTGGCCAGGGCGGTTGCCTCATCAATGTAGCCGATAATCTGGTTCACGGTTTTCACGCTGTGAATAAGCTGGGCGAGGTCGGCCTTCAACTGGTCGAGCTTTGCGTTCACGCCATCAACCCGCCGTTTGAGCTGCTGGTAGGCGACGGTGTTGGACATGATCTCGTCCCGGTCCATGTCGTCCTGGATGGAGTCCACGTCCTGAGCGAGGGCGAGAATGCGGTCAGCCTGGCTCTGGTCGGCGATTTCCCAATAGCCGTCGTTGAGGGCCCGCCGGAGCCGGTCGAGCGCCTGCCAAACGTCATCGGCAAGAGGTTTGCTGTCCATGGTCACGGTTATTGGATGTTGAGCGAATCGTAGAACTTCTGCACCCGTTTGCCTTCGTCGAGCAGGTCGGCGAGCAGTTGGTCCAGGGCAACGGAACTCCGGTCAAACGCGGTCGTCAACTGCGCATGGGTCGTGCCGAGTTCGCGGATGGTCTGGTCGAGCGACTTCATCATGGTGTCCGCCTTCGCCTGCTCGACCAACAGGTCCGCGATCGCCTTGATTTCGGTCCGTTGCGCGTTGGCGTCGAGCGTCGCCTGGTTCTTCAGCAAAAACACCTTTTGCGCCTGCACCGCCTCGTCGTAGGTCTTGGAGAGGTTGCGCCGCAGGACGACCAGGTCCCGGGAGAGCAGGGCGACCAGGTTGGTGACGTGCGGGTTCATCTCGGCGACACTTTCGCGCACCCGCTTCTGTCGTTCCGTGCTGATGATCCACCGGCCGAGGGCGTTCATGGCGGTGGTGGCCAGCTTGAGATCGCGGGGATCCACCGCTTGCTGGGACAGGAACCGGGCGGTGACGAAGTCATCGTCCACTTTGCCCAGCGATTCCCCGAGACCGGTGGTGGCCTTGTCGAAGGCATCCAGCGACTCGTTGCCCATAATGGCGGCGAGTTTGGTGGCGTAGGCGTGCAAGCCGTTGAGGACGAGCAGGCGGGCCTGGACATCCTCCGGGGGAAGGAACGGCGCAAGGTTCGTGGCGTTCAGGTGCTCCCAGCCGCCCTCGGCGACGACCCGGGCGATCTTGAGCTCGAAATGGCGGCGTTCGAGGGTGTCGAACGCGGCGGCCGTGTTGCGGGTGGTCAGATCGGTGGCCTGCGAGAAGGCGGTGATCTTACGGGTCGCGTCGGACGACGGCGTGCTGCAACCCGCCACCAGCAATGCCACGCCCGCCGCCAGCAGGATTGGCTTGAGTTTCATCATGAGGTTCGCTGCGAGTCGGACAGTCAGAGGACTGTCCAGGGTCCAACCCGCTTGTTCCAACTTGCCGATCATGGACGCGTCAGAACCGCTTGCAGGCGGGAACCCGGTCACGATCTTGAGCCCTTTCATTGCGTTTGTGGTTCAGCCCGCTTCGCAGGTCGGCAGCAGCGACTTCAAGTGGAGCAGGCGTGGGCTCTTCGCCTCCAACAGCGTCTCGAGCAGGCGCGCCAGGTTGGTCAGCCGCTGGTTGATGTCAGCATGCAATTCCAGCGGGTTCTCGCTCAGGTTGAATCGCTCCAATTTCACGTTCGCCGCTTTTGCTGTCTTAATGATCCAATCCTCCAGTCTGGGGCAAACCACGACCAGAGTGTTGTTCCGCGCACGATCTTCTTTCAATTTCAAATCGTGGGCTGCCGAGACCTCGGTAAACCGGCGCAATGTCGTTGGCTCGCTGCTTCCGGGATCTTCGTCCACCAGACCGCGCGCGCTGGTTTTCTTTCCCAGATTCTTCGAGACGGCCCCTTTGCTGTGACTGTGGACGATGGCTCGTCGGGGCACGCCCAAAGCGCGTGCCAGCGTCTCATCCGGCCTGCACTCAAGAAACAGCGTCATTCGCCAGCGAGCCGGTCGAGATTAAAGAACGCGTCGGCGTCCAGCTCCAGCAGTTCCGACAGGTTCCCTTCTGAAATCCGTGATACCGTCGTCTCGAACTGTTTCATCCGTGTTACAAAGACTGCCAGGTCCCGGCCCGGCGTCTTCTCGACGACCGATGAAAGCAGGTAAGGATTGTGTGTGGTAATGAAGAATTGATTGCTCGCATCCAGGGCAATTCGCTCGGCTAGATATTTGGTGTAGAACGGGAAGGTGTTGGACTCGGGTTCATCCAGGAGCAATACGGCATTCTGGTTGGTCTCCAGGGCCGCCCGGTAGAAAACGATGCGGCGGAGTGTTTCGGAGAGGCTGTCCCAAGGATAGCTGTAGAGCTCGTCGTTGACTTCCTTCGCGAACAGCAGTTCGTGTTGGACCGGCTTGATTTCAAGCCGGAATCCTCGCTCGCGAAACAAAGCGCCGATGCTCTGACGCAGTGTTTTGTTGGAATACAGAATCGCCGCCAGGTTGTCCCCAAAAGGAGGCTTCAAGAAACCAGGGGCCAGGTTTTGAAAAGCAGATAATGACTTGTATTCATAATACCGGACCGTTGACTTGGGGTCGCGCCAAATCGTCGTCGCCCCCGCCATGGTATATTGGAAAGTCTGTAAAGCGCGGTCGTCATCCATCCGGGAAACCGTAAACGATGGGGCGGTGAATTTCACTTTGCACAGATAACTGTCGGCAACCACGCCGATGTCTTTGGACACGTCCTGATCGAAAAACAAATCAGCCAAAGTTCTAAACCGGTATATTTCCTTGAAAACCCCAGGATCAAAAACCCCCACCGAAAAAAAGGCCAGGGCCTCGAGCAGGTTTGATTTGCCGGTGTTTGGCTCGCCGATGAATACGTTGACCCGTTTCGCCTCAAACTCGAGGTTTCTGATCGACTTGAAGTTGGTAATCTCGACTCGATTGAACATAGGAACAACAAAGCCCACAGGGGCGGCGGCTTAGATTTCAATTCCCTTCACGGTGGAGGCTCTCGCTGACAGAACCTCGCTCGGCTTCTCTTGGGCGCTGCCAGGGGAGTTCACACATGACCCGTCGCCTTCCGTTCCCGTTCTGGTCGCCTTGATCACGGCCCGGGCCTCGGCGAGGTGGCCTTTGCCGGCGGAAAAGCCATTGAAAGCGTTGACCCGATGCCCCTCGGCATAAGGCTTGGGCCGCGGCGAGAAGTTGTATTTGAAATTCTTCCAGTGGTCACCGGACTGGTAGTTCGTGCCCAGCGCCCCGCTGGGATCGTAGCCGCAGTGAACCATGCAGTTCTCGCAGCGCTGGTCGCGGGCAACGCCCTTGACGACCCCATATTTGTCCCAGTCCACCTTCTCCAGCATTTCCCGATAGGTCGGATAATGGCCGTCGGTCATCAGGTAGCAGGGGGCTTTCCAGCCGCGGATGTTGCGGGTGGGGATGGCCCAGGCGGTGCAGGTCAGATCGCGTTTGCCGGCGAGGAATTCCTGATACACCGGCGTGCCGAAGATGGTGAAGTCCCGGCCCCACTCTTCGATCTTCGCGAATTTCGCGATGGTCATCTTCCGCGTCAGGAAGAAATCCTCCGGGTTTTTGCCGAGGCGCCGCGCCATGTCCTTCTTGGCGGCGTCGTAATCGTAGCCGGGGGAAATGGTATGGCCGTCCACGCCGAGCCAGGAGAAGAACCGGAACATATTCTCGATCTCCGACACGTCGGTCTCCCGGTACACCGTCGTATTGGTGGCCACCTGGAAGCCGAGGTGCTTGGCCATTTTGATCGCGGCCACGCACTCCTTGAAGACGCCCTCGCGCTCGACAATAAGGTCGTGCGTGTATTCGAGCCCGTCCACGTGGACATTCCAGTACAGCCACTGGGTCGGCCGGATCACCACTTTTTGGCGGGCCGCCGCGTCGGGCTGGCGGATCGCCTCGGCCTCTTTGGGGGTGATGAGTTCCTCGGCCAGCAGTTGCTGGAGCAGGGCGTCATGCCGCGCATTTCCCAGCTCGTAGGTTGCGGCCAGGTAATCCCGCAGCTTCCGGCGCATGAACATGCCGTTGGTGCAGATATAAACGATGCGGCCCTGCTTGAGCACGCCGCTCACCATTTCCTCGATCTGCGGGTGAATAAGGGGTTCGCCGCCGCAGATCGAAACCATCGGCGCGTCGCACTCGGCGGCGGAGGCGAGACAGTCCTCCAGGCTCATCATGTCCTTCAGGCTGGTCGAGTATTCCCGGATGCGCCCGCAGCCGGTGCAGGTTAGATTGCACGTGTGGAGCGGTTCGAGCTGGAGCACCAGGGCAAACTTCGGCGTTCGGCGCACTTTGTGCTTGATGATGTGAGCGGCGATTTTCGCCGACAACGCGAAGGGGAATCGCATACGTTAAAATCCTGAAGACGGTCAGCGGTCGGCCCTGGCGTGCGGATTGCCGGCCGGCGAGCCCGGGGGGGAAGCCGCTGGCGACGACACCACGGCCCGCGCGCCGCCTGCGGGAGCGCCGCCATCGTGGGCAACGCTCAACGTTGCCTTCGACCACCGGTTCCAGTTAGATTTCACTGTCCGCCCACTATACGACGGACGAAACCGATGGCAACCCGTTATTCTGCGCATCAGCGGATCGAACAGCGCCCGGCCGGCGCCGCCGGGCTGGCCTGGCTCTGGCTGGCCGTGGCCGCGTTGGCCGGTTCGCTGCTCGCGGATGCCGCGGTACCAGGCGCGCCGGATTTTGCGGTTCGGGCGCGACAGGCTTACGTCGCCGCCCGGACGCTCCACCAGTCCAGCCTCACGAACCTCACCGCGGCGTGGGAGTTTACGAGCGCCTGCTTCGAGTGGGCGGAGTTTGCGACCAATGCCACCCAGCGGGCTGCGCTGGCGCAGGAAGGCATCGCGGTGAGCCGGTGGGTGGTCGAGCAACAGCCCGGCCTCGCCGCGGGGCACTATTATCTGGCGATGAACCTCGGCCAGCTCGCCCGGACAAAATCGCTGGGCGCGCTCAAACTGGTGAGCGAAATGGAAAAACAATTCCAAACCGCCAGCGAGCTCCAGGCCACCTTCGATCATGCCGGGCCGGACCGCTCTCTCGGCCTGCTTTACCGGGACGCCCCCGGATGGCCCACGAGCGTCGGCAGCCGGGCCAAGTCGAGGCGCCATTTGCAGCGCGCCGCCGAACTCTGTCCGGAGTTCCCCGAAAACCTGCTCTGCCTGCTCGAAACGCTTCACCACTGGGGCGAATCCAAAATCGTGCAGGGCGAATTGCCCCGTATGGCCCGGGCACTGACGCGTGCCCGCGCCGATTTCACCGGCGACGCCTGGGCCGCCAGTTGGGCCGATTGGGACAAGCGGTGGGAGGTCCTCGTCGCTCAAGCCAGCCCGGTTCCGGTCCATGAACCCGCCAACCGTCATTGAGCCGCGGAGTCTTCCCGCGCTGCTCCTCGTGATTGCGGGCCTTTTGACGGTCCTGGTCCCGGGCTGCGTGGCACCGACGCCGACGGCCGGCCAGGCGCGGACACCCGTTGTACTGACCAACGGCGTCCCCGTTACCAACCACGTGCGGGCACCCAAAACGTCCGTCAAACCCGTGACGCTGGCCCCGGCCGTTCCCACCACGAACGCCGTGCCCCCGCGCTACCCGCTGATCACCCCGCTGGACACGGTTTTCGGCCGCGTCGTCTCGGTCAACCCCCAGGCGCGGTTCGTCGTCGTGGATTTTTCCTTCAACGGCCTGCCCGCCGCCGACCAGCGTCTGGGGGTCTTCCGCCAGGGCCAGCGGGTCGGCGAAGTGCGGGCCTCCATTTGGGCCAAGGGTGGTCGGATGGCGGCGGACCTGCTTGATGGTGAAGCCCGGGTGGGTGATGAAGTGCGCGCGGAATGAATCCGGCCGTGCAAGCCTGCCAATCGCTCACCCAAGTGCCCCGATGCCGTTGAAACCGCGATCATGAACCCTGATCAAGCAACCTGGCTGGCCCAACTCGCTGCCCGGCTCAACCGCCAGGATCGGCTCAACTGGCTGGTCGAGCACGCTCGCAGCCGTAAACCCCTGCCGCCGGAACTCAAGACCGACCGGCATCGGGTGAGCGGTTGCCTGGCGCGACTCTGGTTGGTGGCGGAATGCCGGGAGGGCCGTTGCTGGTTCCGCTGTGATTCGGACTCGCTGATCGTCAAGGCGGTCGCCGGTTGTCTGTGCGATTACTTTAGCGGCCTCACGCCGGCGGAGATCGCCGGCAGCGACCTCGCCCCACTGCAACAGGCCGGTTTGGATGACCATTTGACACCCAACCGCCGCGACGCGTTGTCGCGGGTCTGGGAGCACATCCAGCACTTCGCCCGCGAAATGCCCTGGCCCGCCTCGTCCGCCGATCCTTCCGCACCGGCCGGTCAGGCTGGCTGGTTCGACGCCCACAATCACTTGCAGGACGAGCGATTTGGCGGTCGCCAGGCTGAACTCGTCGCCGCGTGCCAGGCGGCGGGTGTGGTCCGCATGGTCGTGAACGGCGCCGCGGAGACGGATTGGACCGCCGTCGCCGATCTGGCACGGGCGTTTCCCTCCCTGGTGGTGCCGAGCTTCGGCTGCCATCCGTGGCATCTCGCCGAAAGGAGCTCCGGCTGGCGCGAACGGTTGGAACGATTCCTCGACGAAAACCCGGCGTCGGCCATTGGGGAAATCGGCCTCGACCGGTGGAAGCCCGGGCTCGAGTACGCCGGGCAGGAGGAAGCGCTGCTGGTTCAGCTCGAACTCGCCGCCGCTCGGGACCGGCCGGCGAGCATCCATTGCCTCCAGGCCTGGGGCAGGTTGCTCAGACTGCTGAGCGCGGGGCCGCGGCTCGAGCGTGGGTTCCTCCTGCACAGTTTCGGCGGCCCGGCCGAAATGATCATCCCCCTCGCGCGACTCGGGGCCTACTTCGGATTTCCGGGTTACTTCCTGCACGCGCGCAAAGCCCGGCAGCGCGAAGTGTTTCGTTTGGTGCCGCCCGACCGGCTGTTGGTGGAGACCGACGCTCCCGATCAACTGCTCCCCGCCGAGGCGGCGGAGTTCCCGCTCTCCGGAACCGGTGGCGCGGCGCTCAATCACCCGGCCAACTTGGGCGCGGTCTATCGGGGGCTGGCTGCGTTGCTTGAGGAGCCGGTGGCGGCGCTTGCCCGGCGGGTCGCGGCGAACTTCATGCGCCTGTTTGGGCTGCTCCGGGCGCGCCGGTGACCGCTGCCAATCGCCGCACCACCACCGACGCGGCAGCCAGCCCGAATGTGCCCGTCACAAAGGCAGCGGTGCCGAGGCCGTCGTCACAAGTCAGTGGCCCGTGGGTGGCATTACCAGTGCGGTGGGGACGCTCGTCCACCAAGCCGTCGCACCGGTGGGAAGACGGGACTTCGGGTGAGTACACGGCCGGGATGCCGAACGGTTTCCCTGCCCGCGGAAAACCATGGTCACGGCGAAGCTGGCGCCGAACCTGGAACAGCAACCGGTCGTGCGTGACCCCGGCCAGGTCGGCAATGCGGATCAGCGTTGGATCCCATCGGCCGGCCGCGCCGCCGCAGGTCACCACCGGCACCCCCCGTTGGTGGCAGGCGGCCAGCAGCAACGTCTTGTTCGACACGGAATCAATCGCATCGATCACCCAGTCGAAGCCGCCAGCGAGGATCGCGTCCGCCGTGGCCGGCGTGAAGAAGGCGGCAACGGGCGTCACCCGGCAGTGCGGGTTGATGCCGTGAACGCGTTCGGCCATGACCTCGACCTTGGCTTGCCCGATGGTCAGGTCGAGGGCGTGGAGTTGACGGTTTACATTGCCGACACAGACCTCGTCCAGGTCCACCAGCGTCAGCGCGCCGATGCCGCTCCGGGCCAGCGCCTCGACGGCCCACGAGCCAACGCCGCCGATTCCGACCACGCCCACATGGGCGGAGCGCAGGCGCTCCAGCCCTGGGCCGGACACGAGCCGCCGGAGCCCGGCGAAGCGGGCGTCAAGTTGCCTCATCGTTGCGGCGGTCGCTCCGGCAGCGGTCGCGGTCGCGCCGGTTCGCGCGGAACAACGGGCTGCTCCTGAGAATTGGTGCGGCGGGCGCCTGGGCGCGGCTCGGAGAGCAGGTCTTCCGGGCTTGGAGCCGACGGCTCGGTTTCATTCCAACGCTCCCGGTCAGCCAGAATGACCATGCCACCGGGCAAGTAACGTTTACGGCAATAGCGCAGCGGGAACTTGTCCGGCAGTTTCGAGTTGATCAGCACATCCGCGGCAAAGCGTGACCAGTCAAAGTCCTTGCCCTGGAGAATTTCCTTCAGAAAACGGGCATTGGTCGTCACGGGGGTCAGCAGGACACCGGAAACCACCTTCTTCTCGTCGTTGATGGTATAGAACGATTCCTTCGTCTCCGGCGGCGACTTGGTAACATCGCCGACGTGCAGGGGTGTCCACACGCACTGGCGATCCCCATACCAGGCCACCGCCCAGGGCACATCGCTTATCATCACCTCGTTGGTGCGAAACAGCCCGGCGCTCTCCTGAATCCACGGCGGGTAGTAAGGCGGATACTGAATTGGGTAACTGCTGGGCGGCAGGAAGCCGAAGATCAGCGGCAGGGAGGCGACGGTGGCAAAAAGCGCGGCGAAGACCGTGACCATCTCCGAGATGGCGAAGGTCCTTTGCGCGAGGAGGACGTAGTAGATGCCCACGCCAAAAACGAACACGGCGGGCGTGAGCAAAACGAGCAGGTTTTCGCCATTGATGACGGGTGAATCGCTGCTCAGGTGCGTCCGGCCGCAGGCCTGCACCACGGTCAGGAGGATCGCGCTCCACAGCACGAACCAACGCAACCGGCTGAGCGCCGGGCTCCGGAACGTTATGAACAACGCCGGAAGGAAGAAGGCGGCGACCCAACCGCCACCCAGCCGGGGCAGGTCGTTGCGGACCTCATCGCCCACGTTGCCCAGGAACTTCCGGAGGTAATCACGCGACTCGATCCGCGTTAGATCCGGGTCGAAGGACCGTTCCAGCCGGGCTTCCGGCAGTCGCAGGGTGTCCTGCGCCAGGACGTAGCTGCGCAGGCCGAACAGCGTGCCGCCGACCGAGTAATTCCGGGCCAGCCAGGGAGTAAAAACCGCCAGGAATACCAGCAAGGTCACGACGCAAACCCACCCGCGACGGCGTTCCAGGAAAAGCGCGAAGAACAACAGCACCGGCAGGGTCAGCCACGCAAAGGCGTAGCGCGTAAGCGCACCCAGGCACAGAAGGAGGCCGGTCAACAACGCCCACCGGATGAACCAGCCCCGCGAGCGGTTCCCGGCGCGCCCCCCCTCCTCCAGCACCACCAGGCACCAGAGCAAGCCCACAAAGATCAGCAGCAACAACATCGTGGGCAGGCCCGACACGGTGAAGCGCCAGAGCAATTCCGAACCGAGCAGGACGATGGCCGTGACCCAGGCAACCGCATTGTCGAAGAGTTTCCGCGCGAGGCGGAAGGTCAACCAGGCTGCCAGGAAAAACAGCAGTTGGTTGAACGACGCGATCAACATCTCCGGCTGGTAGATCCAAAACATGGAGGGCACCTCGAAGTTGAAGGGCAACACCTTCATCAGCCCGGCCAGGACCAGCGGATAGAGCGGCGGGTTGACCAGGTCGGGCTGCAGGTTCTCGCCCAGCTTGGGGGCGGCGCCAAGTTGGGTTTCCACCAGGTGCAGCGCGAAGGGCTGCACACACTGGGTCGTGAAGCCCTGTCCGCGCGAAAGGTTGCGGGCAACCTCGGCCGCCTGCATCGCTTCCGCGCTTCCGAAATCCTTGAAGCAGTGCAGGTCGTAGGCAACGGTCAGCACGGCCAGCGTTAGGAAGAAGGCCACCAGCTTGACCACGCGCACGCCCTTCCCCACTTCCAGCGTGTGAATCATCTCCTGTGCTCGTGCTCGTGATATTGGCATAGCAAACTCGCGTATCCGATGGCACGGAGTGCCGCGCCTCAAAATCCTTCCAGGTGATCAACGTGCAGCTTGTGATGCAAGGTGCGCCGGCTGACGCCCAAGTTCTTCGCCGCCAGAGTGCGGTTACCTTTCGCTGCTTGCAAGGCACAAATCACAAATCATGAGCTGCCGTTCGAGGGTCAGGGTCGGTTGTCCGAGCACGAACCGGCCGCCGGCCACCGGGGCGGCAGTAACCCAGTACGCTCCCGCAAAGTCTGGATTCCTCCGCTTCGATCAGGCGGCCGCGCGTCGCCTCATCCAAAGGCCAACCGCTCCCCCAACGAGCAAAACGGCGGAGACAGGCTCAGGCACCGGCAGCCATTCGACTGCGTGGGTAACTCCGGAAGGATCCTGGGCAAATCCTACGACCACGCCTTGATCGTTGATCCCATAGGCAGAACTGAAGAACCCTCCCAACGTACCCAGATCGGTCTTCACGGTGCCATTCCACACGAACGCGTGGTAGGTCCCGTCCGGCTCCTGCGCCCACCCCACCACGGACCCTTGGTCGTTTAGACCATAGGCCCAGCTCTCGCCCCCCCCGAAGGTGCCCAGATCCATCACCGGGCTTCCTGAGATGCCGTTCCAGAACGCGGCGTGGTTCGCGCTCGCGCCAGCCGGTGTCCCCCAGAGGATGACTGCACCTGTATCATTGATCTTGGTCGCCGCATTCCAGAGCCCGCCGGAGAGGCTGCCCAAGTCCACCGCCCCGCTCGCTCCCCACAAACAGGCCCGCTCTCCGCCCGCGCTGTTATCGGCCTCTCCGACCACGATGCCATGGTTGTTGATGTCATAGGCGACACTGTAAGACCCACCCAGTGTGCCCAGATCGTGAACCCCAGATCCGTTCCAAAGCACCGCATGATAAACCCCGCTGCTCAGCGAGGACTGGCCCACGGCGGCGCCGACATCGTTGAGACCCCAAGCCGCGCCCGAATTCCCCCCCAAGGTCGGGAGCGCCGTCACGCTCGCTCCATTCCACAGGGCGGCTTGCGTAGCGCCAGAGGCGTCTTGCGCCCAACCACCCACCGTTCCCGCGTTGTTGATCGCGACGGCGCGACTGTTTTGGCCACCCAGTGTTCCCAAGTCAGACAGCAAACCCGATTGCCAGCTAAAAGCGTGCTGCACCGTGCCGGCCACGGGCAGCAGACCCTCGCCGGCCACCTGTCCTGCCAAATTGATGGCCCGCGCCTGGGAGTAGTTACCCCCCAAGTCGCCCAGGTCCACAATGGAATAATCTCCGCCGGCCAAGCCGCTGCTTGCCGCACCCAGGCACAGGGCGGCAAACAGGCTGGGCCAACGCAACCAAGACGGTGTCACGTGGGGAATGGCGAATGACCGATTGCGGATTGCGGATTGCGGATTGCGGATTGCAGAGAGGTGGGGCGAGCGTCCTCGCGAGCCGAGACACGAACGACGAATGACGCATGGCGAATGACGCATGGCAAATGGCAAATGGCGAGTGGCGAATGGCGAGTGGAAAATCAAGGAGACGAGCGGAGGTCATCCACTTCGGGGATGAGTCCCGGGGGGATCAACGCGATGACGTGCGGGCGGGATTCGCAAATCCGAATGAGGTCGGCACGGTCCTTGGCCCGTTTCGACGCCCGGCGGTTGGCGTCAGTGAACGCCCAGAGCTTGCCTTGGACCAGGTCGTCCAAGGCGGCAATGGGCAGGCGGACGCCGAAGAGTTCGCCCTCGGCGGCGCGAGCGGGAAACGCGCCGTAACGCGAGTTGACGGTAATCTGGATGCGCAACCGGCTGCCGGGCAGTTGCGCGTTGACGGAATACGGAAACTCCTGCACGACGAATCCGGCGGCCCGCAGCGCGCCGGCCAGGCCGGTGGACGCCGCGATGGCGAAATCGGCATCCAACGTCACGACCGGCTCGACAAAGTGGTTCACCGCCAGCCCACCGATGAGGCAGAACGGCTGGCCCGTGGCACGGAGCGCATCCACTGCAAGGCGGAGGTCGGAGTCATGCCCGGTCAGGGCGGCGAGGAATTCCTGTTCGCTCATAATGGCAGTGGAGCACGACGAAGCCGGCCGCACAAGCCAGCAGGTCGGCGAGCTTGGCGGTGCCGGTGGCGGCGTTGGAGGGCGAAGTCAATTGTCATTGCGGAGTGCGGATTGCGGAGTGCGGATTGCGGAGAGGTGGGTCGCGAACCGCTGGGCCGCGACATCGTCATTCCGGCCGCCCAGCGGTCGGCCGGCCACCTTGACGATTGCAGAGTGCGGATTGGCGAATGACGAGTGGCGAATGGCGGATGACGGAGGGCGGATGACGGATGACGAAGGGCGACCGTCTCTTCGTCAATGGGCGTGAGCAACAAGTCGGAGTCGTAAGAGGTTTCCAGCGGCTGCCCGGCGCCACCGAGCTGCGGATGGCGCGGCAGGAGCGAACTCGAGCCGAGGACGATGATGCGCCGGGGTTGGGCCAGGGCCAACACGGAGTTCAGCGGATGCATTAGAAATTGTAGGCACATTCGGGGACGGCTTGATGGCGTTCTTCCCAAGTGAGCACTCCGGCAAAGGGAGCGAAGTCTCTCAGGCGCTGGGCGCGCTCGCTGGAGTCGCGCAGCAGGCGGAGCAATTCTTTAAAACCGTCTGGTGCCGTCTGGGCGCCCTGGAGAATCTGCCGCCACTGTTCGAGCCGGTGGGGAGCGGTGTGGCCTTTGGCCAGCCAACGGTCAATGTTGTCGAGCGGGATACGCAGGAGGGCCTGCCGGGCCGCCGGCTCGGCCTGCTCCAGCTTGTCCGCCACCAGATCATGCAACGTCTTCATGGCACAAATATAGTGGCGAGTGACGAGTGGCGAATGGCGTTGGGAGTTCCGCCTTCAGGCGGCTTGGTCCGGCTGAAGCCGGGACTCCAAACCGTTCGTCGGGTGATGGGAGTCTCCTCACAAGGCTCCGTGTATAAACGAAAACCGGGGCAATGCTCTGCGCATTAGAACCCCGGCACGCTCCAACTGGAAGCAGGTTTCCTTAATCGAACCCAATCACTGCGTTCAGCCTTTGGACTGGCGACGACGCCAGGCCGCAAAACCCAAAATAACCGAGCCGACGGCCGCCAGTTGCACCACGGTCGGCTCCGGAACCGGCGCCAGGTCCCCAAGGATCTGCCATTGAACTCGATCAACCAGCAATCCATTGTTCAGGGTACCGAAGACCGATAAACTGAGCGGCCCGGAAGGGGTGAGCCCAGTCCAACTGTAAACACTTTCATACCAGCGCCCGCCTGCTGGAGTAACAGCAGAAATTGGCACGCTGCTGTTGAGAGTCGAGTTGGGAACGGAAAACGTCAGGCCGCTCGAATAAGGAAAACCCGTGCCCGTGGCGTACAGGTCAATCGTCAACGTGTAGGACACGGTCGAAACTGCCTGGCGCTGCGGAACGCTCAACTGAAGACTGCCGTTCAGCGTGTCCCAGACACCCGTCTGGGTCCCGTAATTCTGGCCGAGCGTCGGATCGGTAGGTAACTCCGGCGAAAAGGTTCCCGAGTAATAGCCGGTGCCTGAACCGGCATTGACCACATCGCTACCCGTGGCACTCGAGGGATTTATGCTGACGTCGGGGGTAATCGAATAGGTCCCAGGCGGACTACCGCCCGTACTGAAATCATAACTGAATGTCGTTGACATGGCAGCCTGAGTGGCCGTCACCCCAGACACTAAAACCGCCAAGCTACCGATAAAGGTTGTTGATTTCATAACCAGTTACTGATGCTTTCTTGTGAATTCCACAACTTCTGCTCAAATTCGGCGACCGACTTCCACGCTCGTTTCGGCGTTCCGCCGGCTTCCTCACCGCCCGCTCAATCCATCACCACCACGATTTGCCACCCACCTATTTCATTGACCATTCCCACTGGCACTGGGTGGCGTCCACGATGGACTTTGCCAGTGGGGAGAGTGCCGGGGGGGCCGCGAGGCCCCCCCGGCGTGATTCACCAAGAACTTACGGGGTGCCATCGACTTCGTTGTCGCCAGTGCTGCCGTACGTAATATGCAACACGTTGTAGTCCAGAATATTAACCAGACCGTCCCCGTTCAGGTCGGCACGCAGATCGGTCGTTGATCCATAGGTATGCTGCAGGATGTTGAAATCACTGAGGTTGATCGTGTCATCCCCGGTGATGTCGCCCGTCCGCAGGTAATGATCATTAGTCAGGTCGAAGATCACCCCGGTGCCACGGGTCGGAACATTTTCGTCGTTGACGAAGTTGGCTATGGCATCGGGAAGCGATGTCACCGGCTCTAGCGTTGCCCGCAGATTCCAAGCTGTCTTGGCGCTCACCAGCGTCGTGCTGTCCGGCACGCCATTGAGGGTGTAAGTTGCCAGTGTAGCTGACTTGGTGATCATGCTCCCATAGGAGGTTTCCAGAGCCGAGCGGGTGATCGTCCCCGCGCTCAGCACGGCATTCAAGTCTGTCACCAGCAGAGGGTCGAGGGCCGCCTGGTTGAACTGGCTCGGAGTGGCCACGAAGGTGGCCAGCGCGGCCGCCGTGGCGGGCGTCAACGGACCGGCCTGGTAGTTGAAACCACCGGACAACGCATAGGCGTCTTGCAGGAGCAACCGGTTCAGAAGCGTGAGGTCAGTTCCCGTCGGCGTCGGATTAGGCGGCAGCAGAGCCTGGGTTGCTGCGCTAAGCGGAATGCCCAAGAAGGTCATCGGCGAATAAATTCCGAGACCGTAGCTCGGGTAATCCGTCGGCGAGTACGGTGTTCCCCACATGGATGATGTCGTTGTGAGCGCATCGAGATCCACCAGGATCAGTCCCGTCAGCGTTGTATCCGAACCACCACCATAGCTCAGCAGGCGCTGCGTCGTGGCGGCATTCAGCAGACCGATGATGTACTGCTCTGGCGGCCCACTATAAAATGGGCTGGAAGCATCCGGATACGCATCGTTCAACAACAAGCGGTTAAGCAACTGCAGATTTCTGCCGGTCGGTGATGGGCCTGGCGCCAGTCCAGCAAGCCTTGAGTCACTAGGACTCCCACCCACTGGGTCTGCGGGATCGAGGATGCCCATGAATCGCAGCGGGGCGTAAATGCTGGGACCCGCCACGATGGCATTGAAGTCGTCCAACAGGCCGGTTTCGAGCGCCGCGACTTGCGCGGCGGTGGGCGTGCCACTCGTGGGATACGCAGCCAAGGCGGCCTTGGTAGTGGACGACAACTGATTGAAAACGTAGTTATCAATCTCGCGGATCGGGTTCTTCAACTGGATGGCCATTTGGGTCAGACCAGCTTGACTGGCGATCTCACCAAACCACAGGTTGCGCAGATAGGCGGAGACTCCGTCCGTGCTGAACATCACCTTTTGCACAAAGGCAGGCAGGTTGTTGATCGCGCCATACCGGAAGTAGGTGGAGTAGGTCACGGCGTGGGCCGGCGTCAGGAGTTCGGCCGCAAATGCTTGCAGGTCATGGAAGCTGCCGTTGGTCACGAACATGGTGTTCGTAAAACTCAGGGGCAGAGGCCAGGTTTGCGTGACACTGGAACCATCGCCCGACTTAAAGGTTACCACGCGATTGGTTCCCTTGAAGGAATCCAGTTCCACGACACCCGTGACTTGATTCTTGTTCACGGTGAGCGTGAACGTCTGCACGGTCGGGGCATTCGGCGCCGGATAGGTCACCGTGTCGGTGGCGGTCACCGTGGCGGTCCAAAGCCCGTTCACGGTAGTGCCATCCACAGTCCAGGTGTAGGTGAACGGCCCGACGGTCGCACCAGCCGGGCTGGTAAGCGTCGCGGACTGCGGCGATCCGGGACCGGTAAGATTTACGGTCGGCGGTCCACTGAGGCCAACGCCGGGGAGGTCATGCGCATACACGGTAATGTTCACCACACCCCTGAACGTGTTGGTGCTGTACACCGGGTCACTGCCACTGCTGGGACCATTTTTCACGTTCCAGTTCACAGCCGGCACAGCGCTCCCTTCATACTGGAGCTGGGTGGCAGTGATGGAATCAATGACCGGGGAGGCACTGTCCACGGTGATAACGAGATCCGGGGTCATAACCCGCGCCGGGAGCACGTTGGCACCCGAAAGGGCATTCAGAAGGGTGCCCCCGGAGATGCTGCCAGGAATTACATCGTTATCGGTACGGAAAACGACCCGTGACGCACCAGTGGCAGTGCGCGTGGGCGTCAACCTAATATTGGCCACCGTACCGTCAGCCGACGTGCCTGTGACGGCACTGAAGTCCAGGCCGACCACCGTGTCCAATTGACCGGAGGTGGACCACATTTGCCAGATCAGTTGGTCCCAAACCCCACCGCCGGCCCCGATTACAGGCCCGTTCGGACCGGTTGTGGCGTCGAAGAACCTGGAGTCGAAGGCCAGGTAGGCCTGCGCGCCAATGATCGGCTCGTGCAGATTGGCCACGTTCAGGCTGATCGTGATGGCCTGTTGTGGCGTGAGCGTGGTGTTATTGGGCAGCAGATACAGCACATCCACATCGCTGGACCTGACTGAAGCCAGCAAGCTGGGCACATCCGTCACCGGATTCTGCGGGGTGAAGGTAATGTCAACTTCCGTCGGGGGGCCCGAAGGGTTCACTTGAATGCCAAACGTTCCGCCAAACACAGGATTGAGGAAAAATCCGGGCACGGTGGCACCGTTCCAAACGAGGTTGAACTTATTGGCAGCAAAACCCCCAATACCACCACTCGCATGGGCAATTTTCCAGACGTAGGGCCGGGTCGGATCAAACTGGGCCGCCAGGCCGGCGGCGCCCGTTCCCGGAGTCTGGGTTGTCAGGTAAATCGTGAACTTACTGCCGGCTGTTGCCGTGATGTTAAGTGCGCCACTGGTCACATTCAGCAGATTCCAACCGGGCTCGGCTCCAGCCGTTCCGCCGTTGGCCCGGTCAATGGCCCAAGAGAGGTTGCCGCCCGGGCCCCAAGTCTGGTCACCGACCACGGTGCTGGTGGCAATCGGAGCCGTGATGGTCAGCGCGCCGTCAACCCACGTGAGGTTGTACTTCGTGCTGGTCAGCCCAGTAGGATGAATATCCCACACGCCCATGGTGGTGGCCGTGACCGCCGTGCCGGTGAAGGCCAGCAGCCCACCCGGCGTAAAGGCAGTGCCGGCGTTGTCACCCGCAACGAACCCGCTGTAGGTGACCGTGAAGTTCGCCGGATTGAACACCGCGCCATTGGCGACCTTGGTCTTGTTGTCGGCCGTGATGCTCAGCGGCGCCGGGTCAATGGTCAAGGTGCCAACCAACGTGCCCGAAGTGATTGAGTAGTTGGGATCAGAGGCGGTCGAGAGGTCAACCGTGAAGGTGTAAGCGCCCGGCACGCTCGTCGCCGTCGGCACGGAAGGACTCCAATTCCCCACCGTCGGCAGTCCCGGCAAGGTGGTGGTTTGGTCCGGCACCCGGGGATTGCCGACCAGCAATCCCGAATAGGTAACGAAGTTGTTGGGCGTCGTTCCATACACTGAATGGTGACCGTTGGCCGAAATGGTCACGCCATGCTTGGTGATGGTCATGTTGACCGGCGTCAGAGTGAGCTGATAATTGGCGCCGGAATTGGGACCGGCCGCGAGCGTTCCCAAATTGACCGCATAGCTGCCAACCCCTTCTCCGGCAAGCCTGGCCAGTGCGCCGGTGAAACTGTCGGCCCCGATCAGGGCAGGTGAATGGTCATAAGTCAGCGCCGGGTCAACGTTACCATAGACCTTCGTCGGCGGAGTCGGGTTTAACGTGATCGTAATGGCTTTCTGATTGATCGTGAAGCTGGCGGAGGTGAAGTTGAGCACGTAATTGGCGCTCAACGCCAGGGTCCCCTGGCGAATCGGGTAAGTGCCCACGTTCTCATTTCCTGAATCCCTGCTCAAACCACCCGTGAAGACGTCCCCACTCACCAGCGCCGGCGTGTAGGTAAAGGACGCGGGCGTATAGTCACCGAGCCAAACTGGGTCGGAGTCACCGTAGGTTTTGCTCCTGGCCGTCGCCGTCACGGCGATGGACTTCGTCAGAATCGTCAGCGCTTTGCCCGTGATGAAAGCCAGGTTGTAGTTGGCACCCAAGGTAAGCGACCCTTGGTTGATGGCATAGGCACCGACGTCTCCGACGGCTCCAGCGCCTGTTCGGGTCAACGTGCCGCTGAAAGCATCGGAGCCGACCAGCCCCGAGTTCGGCGGTCCGCCCGAGGTGTTGTAGGTATAGGTCAGCACCGGATCGCTGCCGGTGGCGCCGTTGTAAACCTTGCTCACATTATCCGGCGTCACAATGATGAGCTTCTGGCTCACAGTCAGGCTCGAAGCGTCCAGACTGGTCTGGCTTTGCAGATTGATGCCACCAGCATAGTGAAAGTCGAGGTTAAACGCGCCGGCCGGGACCGCCGCCGTGCTGAAGGTGACCGTGAACGAACCATTGCCGCCGGTGAGGCTGGTGGTCTGCGTTACCGGCGTCGCCGTATCCAACGTGACCGTAACCGTTTCACCGTTCACCGCATTGTTGCCATTCGCGCCGCCGGACACCTGGCCGGTGATGGTAATGCTGCTATCGCCATATTGGATGGTGGGCGCAAGGGTCAAATTAATGAAACTGGCCAGGGGCTTGGCCGGCACGTTCAGAATGCCGGTATCCGCAAAAACGGTGTCGCTTTGGGTGCCCGCGGCGGAAGCCGTGGAGCCATACGAGCCGAGCGGCCGATCCGTGCTGTTGTACGTAAGGAGCGCGGCGTGGGAAGCGGGAGTGAAAGTTGGTGCGCCGGCGACACCCAAATCCAGTCTGCCAAGGGTCAGGGTGAGTCGCCCCTCCGTGTAAACGCCCAAAGCTGGATCCACTGTCGCACCGGCGGCGTTGTTGAGTTGCAGGTTGGAATAGTGACCAGCTCCCGTGAGCGCCTGGGCCGAACTGCCGCCCAAGACGACCGTGCCCGCACCGGTTATCCCGCCCGCGTTGGCAATATTACCTTTGGCGGTCAGGATGGCGCCGTTGAGACTCAGGGGGGTGGTGACGGTCAGAGAACCGGAGCTGATCTTGCTATTATCCAGCGTCAGTCCGCCTGTCGAACGGACGGTCACCGGCACCGCCAGGATGGAAGGCGCAGGCGGCCACTCCAGACCCGTGGTGGTTTGGGGCGCACTGCCGTCGTAATCCAGGCTCGACACGCTTGGATCACCGTAGGTAATGGGAACCGAGCCAGCCAGAGTCGAGGTGCCTTGGAGGGAGAGGGTCCCCTGGACGTTCACCCCGTTGCCCAAGGTCTTCACCCCACTGCCCGCAATCGTGAGATTTTTGTAATAAATCACGCTGCCATTCACATTGGCCGTCACGTTCTGCGCCCCGCTGCCGTTATAGACCACGGTGCCCACGCCGGAGCTGAACGACCCGTTCCCGGACGCAAGGAAGTTGCCGGTCACTTTCACGGTGTGCGCAACATTCAAATACGCCATGTTGAAAATGTTGCCCGCGTTGGGACCAAAGGTGACATCGCCCGGCTGCCCACCCGTGCCGCCCACAACCGTTATTGTTCGCGGAGTGCCATCGAAGAGCACGAGGCCAGCGCTGGTGCCATCGGTTGAGCCGACCTGAATTTTACCAACCGTACCATCCTGATCCACCCAGAGCTCACCGCCGGCTGTAATGGTAATCGAGTCACCCGCGGCTGGCGCCGGGCTGATCGAACTCCAGATCACGGTAACATGTTGAATCGGGATGTCTCTGGCCGAGACGCTGGGTGCCGTGAGGAGAGCCAACCCCGCCATCAACAAGGAGGCGCCGAATGTTTTTTTCATAGGATGTTTAGCTGCTTTTACGTTTACCGGGCTGGGCGGCGTCAGCGCGACAGGCGTTGGCAACCACCAAGAACTGGATGGGTTTCTGGTTTTCATAATGACTTTGATTCAGAGAGCTTCACTGTATTGTTTGGGTGAACTGGCGCGAACATCTGCTGGGATTGTCAAAAAACTCCCACCCAGCCCCATCGGAAGACGCACGCGGCGGCGACCGGGCTCAGGAACAGACTCGGAGGGATGGAGGAAAGCGGATTGCCGGGGCCGTTGAACGATGCCCGCCAAGCCTGATTTCACGCGGGAAATCGCGGATCCAGCGCCGGTATCGCAACCAACGAAGCGCCGTGCCAATGCGCGCGGCCTGTCCGCAACGCCTGCACAGCACACCCGCTGAATCTTCCGAATTCGGCTCATTCTCATCTGTTCTCCGAGCGACTTTGCCGAAAACGGGTGGCATCGTCAAGGACATTTTGAAGGATATTGAAGATTCTTTTCGGGTGCCAAAGGCGCTGCCGAGAGGGATCTGAGGATGGATTTCCCGCGGTTTCTCCCGCGCCAGGCAACTGGCCAAGGTTGCGCCGCACTAGCGACTTCCGCGGCGAGCCAAGTCCGGCCCAAACTTCGATCGCTCACGCCGGAATTCATCGGCGCGGACATGAGGCGCGACCGACGACAGCGCCTCCAGTCAAGGTGGGGACACGACGCAGCGTGTCCCGACCGGATTTCGGTGGTCGTTACGGGAATCGGGAGCGCGCCCGGCTCGGGTGCAGCCGCTGGTCTGGACGTTCGCCGCGAGACGCGGCGAACCGCAGGCGGGGCGCCCACGCTCCCCCGATTTTCGCCCTGAGCCGGCCGCCGGAGCCCGGCAAAGCGGGCATCGAGCTGCCTCATCGCCCCAGCCGCAGCCGTGGCAATTGCGGGCGAATCCCGCTCGGAAGAGTCTGCCGCTCCACGGATTGGGCGCCAGGGCGTTCTTCGGGTGGCAGGTCTTCCGGGTAGGGCGCCAGCGGCTCGGTTTCTTTCCAACGTTCCCGGTCAGCCAGAATGACCATCCCGCCGGACAAGTAGCGTTTACGGCAATAACGCAGCGGGAATTTGGCCGGCAGTTTGAAGATCAGCGCCCTCTCGGCAAAGCGTGCCCAGTCGGAGTCCTTGCCCCGGAGGATTTCTTTCAGAAGACGAGCATTGGCCGTCACGGGGGTCAGCAGGACGCCGGAAACCACCTTCTCGTCGTTGAGGGTGTAGAACGATTCCTTCGTTTCCGGCGGCGACTTGGCGATATCGCCGACGTGCAGCGGCATCCACACGCACTGGCGATCCCCATACCAGGCCACCGCCCAGGGCACATCGCTTATCATCACCTCGTTGGTGCCAAACACCCCGGCGCTCTCCTGAATCCACGGCGGGTAGTAGGGCGGATACTGAAGGGGATTACCGCGGGGCGGCAGGAAGCTGAAGATCAGCGGCAGGGAGGCGACGGTGGCAAAAAGCGCGGCGAGGACCGTGACCATCTCCGAGATGGCGAAGGTCCTTTGCGCGAGGAGGACATGGTAGATGCCCACGCCAAAAACGAACACGGCGGGCGTGAGCAAAACAAGCAGGTTTTCGCCATTGATGACGGGCGAATCGCTGCTCAGGTGCGTCCGGCCGCAGGCCTGCACCACGGTCAGGAGCAGCGTGCTCCACAGGATGAACCAACGCAGCCGGTTGAGCGCCGGGCTCCGGAACGTCATGAACAACGCCGGAAGGAAGAAGGCGGCGACCCAACTGCCGCCCAGCCGGGGCAGGTTGTTGCGGATTTCATCGCCCAGGTTGCCCAGGAACTTCCGGAGGTAATCACGCGACTCGATCCGCGTTAGATCCGGGTCGAAGGACCGTTCCAGCCGGGCTTCCGGCAG
>Ga0116116_1000434_pt1 | contig 46142 bp, 33 predicted proteins | sample June2015DPH_10_1_FD_89722 | JGI IMG/M metagenome (GOLD analysis project Ga0116116, IMG submission 89722) | Peatland microbial communities from SPRUCE experiment site at the Marcell Experimental Forest, Minnesota, USA - June2015DPH_10_150 | ecosystem: Environmental > Terrestrial > Soil > Wetlands... | reverse complement strand
GGCGGCATCAAACAGGTCGGTGTTGAAGCGGATGGAGGCGGAAAGCGATCCGGTCGTCTCGATAATCAACATGACCAGGTCCAGAGTCGCGGCCCGGCGTTCCAGAGGGATCGACTCCATCACGAACCCGCCCAGATCCATCCGTAGCCCGGTCTCGCCCCGCGCGAATGACGGCACGGCCTGTTCCGCGACCCGGTGCGGTTTATCCAGGACGAACATGGTCTGGCAGAGCGGTGATCGGCTGAGATCCCGGGGCGGCCGAAGTCTTTGGACCAAACGCAGGGTGGGATAATCCTGATGTTCGAGAGCTGCCAACACCGTCTGACGCACCTGACCAAGAAATGCCCGGAACGTCGGATTCCCGGAAAGATTCGCTCGTAAGACAACCGGATTGGCGAAGAAGCCCACCAGCCCTTCAAACTCGGCCCGGCTCCGTCCGACCATGGGAGAAGCCACAAGGATGTCTTCCTGGCCGCTGTGGTAGTAAAGCATCAGTTCGAACGCCGCCAGCAGGACCATGTACAGCGTCGCTCCCTCGGCTTTGGCGAGCGCCCTGAGCCGCCGGGCCAGTTCATCGTTCAGAGTGAAATCGTGCTGCGCGCCGCGAAACATCTGAATCGGCGGTCGCGGTCGGTCGGTCGGCAGATTGAGCACGGGCAATGGGCCGGCCAATTGTTTCTTCCAGTAATCCCAGAGCCGTTCGCCGGCCGGACTCGCCAGCATTGCCGTCTGCCAACGAACGAAGTCCGTGTATTGCAGATCAAGGGGAGGGAGAGCCGCTGGTCGACCGGCCTTTTCCGCCGGATACAGCACGCCGAGTTCATTCAGGATCACCGCGAGGGACCAGAAATCGACCACGATATGATGAATGACCAGCAACAGGATGTGCTCCTGTGCCGATCGAGTGAACAGACTCACCCGCATGACCGGCCCGCGTTCCAGATCAAACCGGCGCTGAGTTTCCTCGACCAGCCGGGTCTGCAGTTCATCCCCGCGCCAGGTTGAGGCATCGGTTTCCTCGAAGTGGACCGTCTGATGTTCGTGGATCTGTTGAACGGGTTTGCCGTCGTGCACCGCAATCGTGGTCCGCAGGGAAGGATGGCGATCCACCAGCGCCTGAAACGCGCGCCGGAAAGCCGGGATGTCCACCTCGGAGCGGATGCGCGCCGCAAAACTGACATTATAAATCGAGCTTTCCGGCGCGAACTGGCACAGGAACCAGATCCCCTGCTGATTATCGGAGAGAGGATAAAACGATTTGGACCCGCTTACCTTTTTCCGCAGGAGTTGCGCAAGAAGGGCGCGCTTTTCAGTTGGTGAAAGATCGGCAGTTCGCTGCGAGGTCTGGCTCATTCACCAACCTTCTCCTCGCCCAACATATCGGTGAGCAATGAATCCACTTTCTCATCCGAAAGCTGATCCAGGCTGGCCAACAGACGTTCCGCATTTCGCTGCTCCCCCGGCTGTGCAACTGCCGGGGGCAGAGGCGTCGTCGGGTTGGCGGCCTCGGCTGCCAGTTGATCAAGCACCTGCGTGACAGCCTGGTCAACGCTAAAGCCCTGAAGGAATTTCACCACCGGCACGTTCACCTTTAAGTCAACGGCGATCCGGTTTTTCAGCTCGACGGCCATCAAGGAGTCCAGTCCGAGATTGCTCAGGGGTTGCTGGACGTCCAGCTTGGATGGGCTGAGTCCGAGCACCCGGGCCACTTGCTCGCCCAGGTAGGATTGCAGCAACTGCCGGCGTTCCGCTGGTTCGGCCGCAAGAAGGGCATCCCTCCTTTCGCTCGTGCGGCCTGTTGGCCGGGGGACTTCGGCTTCCTCACACGCCAGTTCAGAGAGCAGCGGCGAGGCGCTGCCGGCCGGATAGAACTCTCGATACTGCTTCCAGTTGACCGGCACCGCCACGACCTGGGTGGCGCTTTGCCCGAGCAGTCGTCCCAGCATTTCCAGCGCTTGTCTGGGTGCGATGCTGCTGATTCCCAAGCGCGCGAGGCGCGCGGCGAGACGTTTCCCTCCAACCGAATCCGCGAATCCCTCACCGGCCCAGGCGCCCCAGTTGATACTCAGGGCCGGCTGGCCCTGGGCTTGCCGGCGATGCGCCAGCGCATCCAGGAAAGCGTTGGCTGCGGCATAGTTCCCCTGACCGGGCTGGCCCAGCACGGAACCCGCGGAAGAGAAGAGTACGAAGAAGTCCAAGGGATCGTCTCTTAGTAGGCGATGCAGCAGCCAGCCACCCATCACCTTGGGCCGCAAAACCGTATTCAGTGCCGCCGCATCGAGTTGCACCAGCAGTCCGTCCTGCAGCACTCCCGCCGCGTGCACGACACCCCGGATCGGCGGCCAACCCTCCGCGCGAAACTCGTCTAGAAAACCGCTCAACTCTCCTTCATCCGCCACATCGACTGACGCCAGATGCACGCAGGCTCCCAAAGATTCCAGTTCCCTAATGGCGGTGATTTGACGGGCCAGGCGACTTCCTGTTTCCACCGAACTCCAGTTCGAGCGTGGCGGGACCTTGGTGCGTCCCAAAAGGATCAACCGCCGCGCCCCTTGCTCGACCATCCAACGCGCGACCAAGAGGCCGAGGTCTCCTAGTCCTCCGCTGATCAGATAGCTGCCGTCCGTCCGCCACCGGAGCGGAGGGGCTGGCGTGGCCGATGGGCGTTGGCGGACCAAACGGGCCACGTATCGCCGCCCTTGACGAAACGCAAGCTGATCCTCTCCATCCGTCCCGCAAGCGGGAGAGATTTCCTCCCACAACTGATGAGCGGCAGCGTCCCGCGAAGCGGGATGCCCGGGTTCCAGGTCCACCAGCCCGCCCCAGAACGTCGGGTGTTCCTGCGCGATGACGCGACCCAATCCCCAAAGCGGTGACTGCGCGACGGACAACGGCGCGGGCTTTTCTCCGGCGGCTTGAGCACCCTGCGTGATCAGCCACAGTCGCGGGAGGTCAGGCGATTCCATTCGAGCCAGTTCTTGTACCAGCAGCAGGATACTGCCGCAGCCCATCGTCTGGGCGGCATTCAGCGAGGCCACGGTGGTCTCCTCTGGACGAGCAGCATCAAGACTCCAGAGATGGACAATTCCACGACAGCCCGGCTGATCCGATACCAGAGCCACCTCGAAAAGCCGGCGGATGTCTTCCGGTCGTTCGGGACGGATGCGAAAATGTTCGCTGTCTGTTTGCTCGTACGATTCCCCGGCAGCGACCAAAATACTCCATTCGCCCCGGGCTTCCAACAGCGCGGACAGCGCATTACCGACACCACCGTTGTCGGTAAAGATCAGCCAGCTTGCCCGGCTGGCAGGCGTGGAGGGTTTTCCTTCCGGGCGCTCTTTGGGCTGCCACTGGAACTCATAGAGCCAGTCGTCGAGATTATCGACAGCCACGCGCGGTGTGTCTTCGCCCAGGAATTCAAAGCGAAGTCCCTGAATCTCGACCGCCACGCGTCCCGCTTCATCGAGAAGCTGTACTTCTCCCGTTGTGGCATCCGCCTCCCGATGCTGCACCCGGGTGTGACTCCATAGATGACGGCCCGGACGACCGTGAACCCGGAACTGGCCGATGCGGGTCGGCAGGTAGATTCTTTGTCGGCCGTTTTCAGTCGCTTCCGCGGCAACCGCCGCCCCGAGAACCTGTAATCCGGCATCGAGAATTGCCGGGTGAATTTGAAAGCCATTAAACTCTGCCTCCGGCCCATCGGGCACCTGCACTTCACCCAGCACATCTCCGTTGTTCCGCCACAACTGGGCGATGCTCTGAAAGAAAGGACCGTAGTGGATGCCACTTTCGCGGAGTCTCCGGTAATAATCCTGGCCGGAGATATTTTCGGCGCCTCGAGTTCGCATCTCCGTGAGCGTCTCCGGCCCGGCAACCGGGGTGATGATGCTGTTGTCATGTTGAAGACATACCTTGCCGGTCGCATGCAGCATCCATGATTTACCGGAGTGCACCACGCCTCCCGGGCAACTGTAGATGTGAAAGGATGCCGCTCCATCCGCACCCTGAGAGAGGATCACCTGAATCGTGCGGGTTCCGCCCTCGGGCAGGAAAAACGCCTTGCGAAATTCGATATCCTTCAGCGCAACGGATTGCGCTCCGAAGACTTCAACCGCGGCGGCCAGGCCCATCTCCACATAGGCCGAGGCGGGCAGCACGGCGACGCCCTGGATGCGGTGGTCATCCAGATAAGGCAGGGAATTCTTGTCCAGCGTGGTTTCCCAGAAGTGGGTTCCTTCAGGATGCGCCGATTTGAAATGCCGGCGCAGAAGAGGATGGTTCCCTGTCTCGCTCCGAGAGACTTGCTCCCGGTGAGAGTCGGTGTCCCCGGCTGAAGGCTCGAGCCAACAACGCTCCCGTTGCCACGGGTAGAACGGGAGTCGAACGCACCGGCCTCCGGTCGGATAGATCAGGTTCCAATCGACCGGGTATCCCAAAGTATAAAGCGCGCCCAGCGATCCGAGCAGGACCGTGTGTTCATCTTCCTCACGCCGCAGAGAAGGAAGCCCGGCGGCTTCCTGGCCGAAGTGATTAAACCCTTGCTGCATGGCGCTGAGCAGAATGGGGTGCGGGCTGATTTCCAGGAAGATGTCATGCCCATCTTCCACCAGGCGCTGAATCGCAGTGGAGAAGAGCACCGGCTCGCGCATATTCCTCGCCCAATAGAGCGGATCGAATTCCAGCCCATGGCTGAATTGGCCGGTCACCGTCGAGTAGATCGGCACGGATTCAGCCCGCGGCTGTAGCCCTTCCAAAGCCTGCAGTAAATCGGCGCGCAACGGGTCCATCTGGGGGCTGTGCGAGGCAACATCAACCTTCACCATGCGACAGAAGATGTCGCGCCGCTGCAACGTATCCAGAATGGCGGCGAGCGCGGCCGGATCGCCGGACAATACCGTCGAGGTGGGACCGTTGCTGACCGCGATTGACACGCGGTCTTCGAAGCCGACCAGGACGCGTCGAGCTTCCTCGATGGAAAGTTCCACCACCGCCATGGCCCCTTGTCCAATGGTGCGCTTGAACAACCGGCTGCGATGACAAATGACCCGGACGGCATCGTCGAGGCTCAGCGCACCGGCGACGTACGCCGCCGCAACCTCTCCCAAACTATGGCCCACCACGGCCTGCGGCTCGATACCCCACGAGCGCCACAGGGCTGCCAGGGCGACTTCGATCGCAAAGAGGGCCGGCTGGATGATATCGATTTCGTTCAACCGCGACCGGGCGGCATCGGTGGCCGTGAATTCGGCGAGCAACGACCAATCTCCGTACGGTCGCATTGCCCGGTCACAGCGTTCGATGACCTCCCGGAAAACGGCTTCCTGCTCCAACAGCCGTCGCCCCATGCCGAACCATTGGCTCCCCTGTCCTGGAAACACAAAAACAAGCTTTCGCCGGCGAGCGGAAAGCTTGCGGCCGGACGACAAGCCGGGACGAGCTTCGCCCCGCAAAAAAGCTTCCAGGCTCTCGATCAGTTGCGCCGGCGAATTGCCGGTCACGGCGAGTCGGTGGTCGTGATGACTGAGCCGCACGCTGGCCGTGTAACAAACCTCCGGAAACGACGCCGCGGACTCCGGGGTGGCGAGGAAGTTTTGGTAGGCGCGAGCGAGAAACTGGAGGGCTTCCGGACTGCGTGCCGACAGCGGGAGCAGGTAGGTGCCGGTTTTCCGTTCTGCATACGGCATTCCGATAATGGCCGGGGGCGCCTCTTCCAGAACCACATGAGCATTGGTGCCGCCGAAGCCGAATGAACTGACTCCGGCCAATGCTGGACCGGACTCCATGGGCCATGGACTCAGCGTCGTTTGCACTCGGAGAGGAAGTTCGTCAAAAGGAATATGCGGGTTGGGCTTTTCAAAGTGCAGGCTCGGCGGGATCTCCCGATGCCGGAGCGCCAGCGCCACCTTGATCAAGCCAGCGATACCGGCGGCGGCCTCGAGGTGGCCCAAGTTGGTCTTGACCGACCCCAAGGCGCAAGGCCGTCCCGGTGGACGTTCGACGCCAAGCACTGTGCCCAGCGCTTTCGCTTCGATCGGGTCACCCAACAATGTGCCCGTGCCGTGGGCCTCGACGTATTGAACCTTGCCGGGCGGGACGGCGGCTTGCCGGTAGGCTTCGCGCAGAACCGCCTCCTGGGCCAGCGGATTCGGCGCCATGAGCCCGTTGCTCCGGCCGTCCTGGTTCACGGCGCTACCGCGAATGACGGCATAAATCGGATCACCATCCGCCATGGCTTTCGCGAGGGGCTTCAGCACGACGACACCGGCACCCTCGCTGCGCACGTAGCCGTTGGCCCGGGCATCGAACGCTTTGCAGCGCCCATCCGGCGCCATGGCACCGGCTTTGGTGAAATTGATCGCAATCGCCGGCGAGAGAATCAGGTTCACGCCCCCGGCCAGAGCCAGCGTTGATTCGCCGTTCCGCAGGCTGCAGCAGGCCAGGTGGACGGCAACCAGCGACGAGGAACAGGCCGTGTCGATGGCGAGACTCGGCCCGCGGAAATCGAACAGGTACGAGATGCGGTTGGCGGCGATGCTCAGGGCATTGCCGGTGCCGGAGTAGGCATCAATGTGTTCGAGATCATTCCACTGCCGCCGGCCGTAATCGTTGGTCGCGATGCCGATGAATACGCCGGCCTGGGTGCCGACCAGACGCTCGGGCACCTGCCCCGCGTCCTGTAACGCTTCCCAGGTCACCTCCAGTAAGAGGCGTTGCTGGGGGTCCATGCGCAACGCTTCCCGAGGGGAGATGCCAAAGAAATTGGGATCGAACTGATCCACCTGCTCCAGAAAGCCGCCCCAGCGAGTGTTCATTTTACCCGGGATCGCCGGGTCCGGATCGTAAAACGCACTCAGGTCGAAGCGATCCGCAGGAACTTCTCGGATGGCATCCACTCCGTCTCGCAGCATCTGCCAGAATGCTGCCGGGTCGTTCGCGCCGGGAAACCGGCAGCCGATGCCGATGATGGCGATTGGTTCGTTTTTCGCCTCTCGGTCCTGGCCAGCCCTGGCCGCTGACTCCGACACGTCCGGTAATCCTGCCAAATGCCGGGCGAGAGCCTCGATGGTGGGGTACTCATAGGCCAGCGCCGGAGAAAGCTTTCGTCCCAACCACTCGGCGAGTTCACCGGCCAAGCTGACCGCCTCCGTTGACCCGAGTCCGTAGCTGGCGAAAGGCTCGCGGATATCGATCTCGTGAGACTCGATTCCCAGCCGCTCGGAAAGTTTGGCGACCAACCACGCCTGGATGACTTCTGCGTTGGTAGAATTCTCAGCCATCGCTCGGTAGTTTCCCAATTTGAATCGTTATCGTCAATGTTTACCTCGCTCGGCGGGGCTTCGGCACGAATCGCGGCGCAGTCTTACCGGCTGACTTGCCGGCGGGTTGGGAAACCCAAATCACCGAAGACCGACCGGCATTCGGCAGCGACGCTTGCTTGCCGACGCGGACTTCTATGTTTACTTCATCGAACGAGCGATGCAGAGCCGGTACGTCTAGGCTGCGCTCGGCTGCCGGCCATTTGCGGTAGCTACAGGCTCCCGTTCTTCACCGAGTCTTTCCAGCGTTCCCTTTAGGAAACTAGCTTGGCAAGCATGGCGCTGCACCTTGCCGCTCGTGGTCTTGGGAATGCGCCCGGCCCGGAGCAGCACCACCGTGTGGACTCGCACATCATGCTCTTCGGCCACCGCCCTCCGAATGGCCCGAACCACGGCCTCGACATCCAGCGGCAAACGCCCGTTGGGATGAGCGCGCGCTTCCCCCTCCGGCGGGTGGCGAACCGCCGGTTGGTACCGGGGCTCGACTTCGGCGGCGATGATCAGGTGTTCTTCGCCGGTGCCATCGACCGAAAACGCCGCGCAGCAAGCCGGCCGCAAGGCCGGGTGACTCTGTTCCACCGTCAATTCAATGTCCTGGGGGTAAAGCTTGCGACCACTGATGATGATCAGATCCTTCAGGCGACCGGTGACAAACAACTCGCCCTCTTTCATAAATCCTAAGTCCCCGGTGCGGAGAAACGGTCCATCCCCGGTATCCTTGAGGTAGGCCCGACAAGCGCGTTCTGTGTCCTCGGGTCGGTTCCAATACCCCTGAGTCACGCTCGGTCCGGACACCCAGATTTCGCCCACTTCATCGGGTGCACAAGCGGTCAACGATTCCGGATGAGCGATGACAATCCTGGTATCGTGCAGGGCGTGGCCACTGCCGACCAGTGTCCGCACATTTTGGTCCTGGGCGCCGGCCTCCACGACGCGGTTCTGTTCAAACGCGGCCACTTGAATCGTGCGGAACATCTCCTCTCTTAAAGAACCGCCGGAAACCAGCAGCGTGGCTTCGGCGAGTCCATAACAGGGATGGAAGGCGCTGGGGCGGAAACCACACGAGGCAAAGGTCGCCGCAAACAGTTTCATGGTGTCGGCGCGGACTGGCTCGGCGCCGTTGTAAGCCACATCCCAATTGCTGAGGTCGAGAGTTTCACGTTGTTCGGGAGTAATTCTGCGGGTGCACAATTCATACGCGAAATTGGGACCGCCGCTAATCGTGGCTTGGTAGCGCGAAATGGCCTGGAGCCACCGTATCGGCCGCATGAGAAAGGATACCGGCGGCATCAGGTAACACGGACGTCCCTTGTACACCGGTTGGATAATCCCATTGGTAAGTCCCATGTCGTGGAAGGCCGGTAGCCAGGTGACGGTGACACTGTCCGGGATGAGCGCGAAGACGCGGTTGATATAACCCGAATTGTGAAGGAGGTTCCCGTGGCTGATCACGACGCCCTTCGGTTCCGCGGTGGAGCCGGAAGTGTATTGGAGCAACGCCAGTGTGTTGCTGGTCACGGCCGGGTCCCGCCATTCCTGCGCCAGGCTACCGGTCACGTTGTCGGTGGCCAACCAGCGCATCTTCTGCAACTCGGGAGCTTGCGTGAACAGACCCTCAGTGTTGGCGAGAATCGCTGACGTGGTGAGCACCACCGAAGGCTGCGCATCGCGGATGATGGCCCGAAGCCTGGGAAGGCTCCGCTGTGGCTGAGCCGGATTGGGCGGAGGCACAGGGACGGCAATCACCCCGGCATATAAACAACCAAAAAACGCGGCGATGAACTCGAGACCTGCTGGATAAAGCAACAGCGCACGCTCCCCACTTGCTTGGTAGCTTTGGAGCAGCGCCCCAATACTCCGGGCTTGGCAGTCCAACGCCGCATAGGTCAGATGATCCCCTTCTGCTTCTCCATCGACCAGATAGGTATAGGTCCGCTGTTCAGGCTGCTGAAGCGCTCGCCAGCGAAGGATTTCGACGAGCGTGGAAAATTCCACGATCGGATCAGTAAGGTCTCTCTTCCTCCGTACCATTCTGGGAAAAAATACCAGTCCACGTTGCAGGAGTAAAACCCTTTCTCTCTTGTCCACTTGTCCGCGCCGAACAACGTTGTTGCGTTTGCGGTATTTGTTGATTGCTCAACCCGAATTCACTCAGTCTGAATGACAATACGTATGCAAACCGGGCGGGCGCTATGGGGTGTTTAACCCATGTGAGATTTCATTCGTGAGATTGGGGTCCGACAGCTTCCACCCTATCTGTCCGTTTCGGTGTAGCCGGGCTTCGCGCCGTCGCCAAAGCGCTATGGCGCATCGGCGACTGTGAAGCGCGGAGTCGTTGATTTTTCGGGGTTTCGGCGGCTCGCAGAGCCGCCGCTACACCGGCCCAGCCACGACATCGGGGGCAGTACTCGGATGCGCCCGTGCTTTCCCCACATTTCGAATAATGGTTGATTTCAGAACTGTCTGGGCACCAAAATGAGGGGTATTCTGGATAGGATCAACAGAGCGTGTTGGACACCATTGGTTTATTTTCGCGGAACTACAGGGTTGAGTCAGTGCCATGAGACGACTGATAACTTGTCTGGTGGGATTCCTGTTGGCCGTCACGTCCACTCACATCAGCCGTGCGGAAGAGCTTCCCTTGTGGGAGGCGGGACTCGGATTTACAGGCCTGAGCCTTCCCGATTACCGCGGTTCTGACCAACAACGTTTCTATGTGTTACCACTGCCGTATCTGGCCTATCGCGGTGATTTCCTGCGGCTGGACAGCAATGGGTTATCTGGTTTGCTCTTCCATTCGGAGCGAGTGCACCTCAACATCAGCGCCGATGCCTCGATGCCAGTCCAGAGCACCAAGGACACGGCCCGGAGCGGGATGCCGGACCTCGATCCCACAGTCCAACTCGGACCTTCACTCGAGATTTGTCTTTTCAAAGACACGAATTCCGAGCGCGTGGTGCAGTTCTGTCTCCCGGTCCGTGCAGTCATTGCCACGGATCTTTCCCGGTGGAACAGCATCGGTTTCGTTGTCCATCCCGAGCTTACGTTTGATTGGAGAAACATCGGGCCGGGCGGAGGGTGGAATTTCGGGTTGTCCGTCGGCCCGCTCTTTGCCACGGAACCGTACCACGACTATTACTACGAGGTAGCCCCTCGGTTTGCTGTTCCCGATATTCGACCGGCCTATGATGCGCGCGCCGGATACAGCGGTTCGCTCCTGATCCTGTCAGTGACCAAGCGTTTTGGCCACTTTTGGTTTGGTGCATTTGCCCGCTATGATGAACTGTCCGGCGCGGTATTTGCCGACAGCCCGCTCATGAGGACCGATCATTCCCTGATGGCTGGATTCGGTGTTGCCTGGGTGTTCGCGGAATCGAAGACGCTGGTGCATGCCTCACCATAACCCGCATGCTGCACGAGCCTTCGTGCAACATGCGCCCGCAGGACCGACAATTGGGATCTCGACCCAATTGCCGGGGTGTACCCCGACAACGCACTCTGCGTTGTCGGCCTCTGACAAATGGAGTTCTCACTCCATTTGTCTCGTCATGCGAAGCAAATCGCTCCCACAATTTTGGAATTGCTTTTCGCCCGCAGTTTTTCTATACGGTCGCTCGGGGAACACTCTGGACTATGCGCAAACTTGGATTTGGGTTCATGGTTGTCGCGGCAGCACTTCTCATCATGGCACCGCTCGCCTCTGCCGAAACAAACACACCACCCGCCGCAGTGGACGCCGCTTCGGCGCGCCATCCCGCGCAGTCCTACGAGGAATTGCAACAACAGCAGCAGGCAACTTTGCGCGCCGTCGAGCAGGCGCGCCAGGATGCCGAGGCCGCTGCGAAACGCGACGCCGAAGAACTCAACGCGCGCCTCAAGCAACTGGAAGGTGCAGTCACGACCCAGCGCGAGCATGAGCTTGAAACGTTGCGCAGTACGAATCAATTCACACTGCTTATCGTGGCGCTCTTTGCAGGCGGCGGTTTCTGCGGCATGCTGATCGTCGCCCTGTTTCTGTTGCGCGCGCTGAACCGCCGCGTTGAGGTCGGAGTCGCGCCACCGATGGGCACGCCTCTCGGTCTGGGTTATCCTGCGGCTGCGGCGCTCGGCGCTGGCGCGACCCAATTGGTCGCGGTCGATCCGGCGCAGCAAGTGAGCGCGCGGTTCCTGAGCACCATCGAGCGGCTCGAAAAACGGATTAACCAACTCGAAAACGCTGCTGAAGCCTCTGAGCCGGATATTGATTCCCAAATTGCCGTTGCCAAGGTCCAACCTGAACCTTCCAACCCGGCTCCTGCCGCAGAGACCGTCGGCCACGCCGCGCCTCACCCGAACGCCGACCGCGCCGCGCGCGTCGCGCTCCTGTTGGGGAAGGGGCAGTCATTGCTGCACCTGCAACAGACCGATACGGCGCTCGCCTCCTTCGATGAAGTGATCGCGATTGATCCCACCAACGCCGAGGCGTTCGTCAAAAAGGGCACGGCGCTGGAAAAACTCGGTAAACTCGACGAAGCGATCGATTGTTATGACCGCGCCATCGCGTTGGACACTTCGATGACGATGGCTTACTTGTGCAAGGGCGGCGTGTTCAACCGGCTGGAGCGCTACGGCGAGGCATTGCAGTGCTACGAGCAGGCGTTACGCGCGCAGCAGAAGGTCAATGTCCCTTGATTCCGCTTCCACGGCGTCTCTGAGCTTCTCCAGTTCCATCGCCCGCCGCGCCAGCCGCATGTTGACGTTCGCCAACTCGCCGTTTTCCTTTTCCTTCGCTGCGAGTTCCGCTTGAAGTTCGCCGAGGCGGCGTTCGTACGTTTGGAGCCGACGCTGCAGTTGTTCCTGGAGCGTTTCGAGACGCTTTTCCAAACTCGCAACCCGCTGGGTGGCATTTTCCTGCGTTTCCATGAGGCTGCGCCGCTGGTGCACGAGCGCCTGCACCAACTTGTCCATCATCAACCGGGCCAGGTGCGGCACCAAGGCGGCGCGCACCGTTGTCAACGCATTCTCGGCGCGCTGTTCCGCCTGCTCCGCGCGTTGCTGCCACTCTTGGTCAAACCGAACAGCCGGCGAAGGCACCAGGGCTTGAGGATTCTCAGTCGCAAGTTGAAATTCAGCAGTGGATCTGGGCGGAACGACGATCTTTTCCTCGCACGTGGGACATGAAATATCGACCCCAGCGCCGTCGTCGTCCACAGCGATTTTTTGCGTGCAACGCGGGCAGCGAAACTTGATCACGGCTCCTCCTTGGTGAAACCGTGCCGCTACAATGCCATGAATTCTGACCGAGTCAAACCAAATGTTGCCGCCGCTGGCGCAAAACGCAAGGGGGAGTGGGGTCACCCATTAAAGGTTCCGATCAAGACAAAAGTTTCCCCCACTGGCTTTCCCAGCCCTACTTGCTTCTTTTGCGGTTTGGATCGCCTCGGCCGGTCGCAGGGAGAGATTCTTCGACAAGCTCAGAATGACAAACTCAAGAAGCAGCCGCGCGGAAGCGTGGCCCTCCGAAGATTCGCGTTCATCTGTGTCATCCGCGGTTGAACCGGTCGTTTCTTTTGCGCCTTTTTGCGGCCAACTCCCTTCTTCCCAGCGTTGACTGCTTTGCGGCAAGCTGCGAAGATGCGGCGCCGATGAAATTTTACGTCACGACGCCGATTTATTACGTCAACGACCGCCCGCACATCGGGCACGTGTACACGACGACGATTGCCGATATCCTGGCGCGGTATCACCGGGCCTGCGGCGACGAGGTGTTTTTTCTGACCGGCACCGATGAGCACGCGGCGAAGGTGGTGGACTCAGCGGCGGAACACGGGATGACGCCGTTGCAGTGGGCCGACAAGAACGCGCAGGAGTTTCAGGACACGTTCCGCAAGCTCGGCATCACGAACGACGATTTCATCCGCACCACGCAGGAGCGTCACAAATCGAAGGTGCAACGGTACGTCGGCGAGTTGATGAAGACCGGCGACGTTTACCTCGGCGAGTACGAGGGCTGGTACGACGTTGGCCAAGAAGAGTACATCCCGGACAACAAGGCGAAAGAATACGAGTACAAGTCGCCGGTGAATAGTCGCCCCCTGGAGCGCAAAACCGAGAAGAATTACTTCTTTCGTCTGAGCCGTTATGCTGAGGCGTTGTTGAAGCGGATGGACGAACAACCGGACTTCGTCCAGCCGGACGAGCGCCGCAACGAGATGGTCAACCGCATCCGCGAGGGACTCAACGACGTGCCGATCTCCCGCATCAGCACGGGCGATTGGGGGATCAAGGTGCCGGGCGACGATCAGCACGTCATCTACGTGTGGATTGATGCGCTGATCAATTATCTTTCCACGGTGGACACGGACGACCGCCGGCATTGGTGGCCCGCCGACGTGCATCTGGTGGGCAAGGACATTCTATGGTTTCATGCGGTGATCTGGCCGGCCCTGCTGCTGGCGCTCAAGCGGCCACTGCCGCGGCAGGTGTATGCGCACGGCTGGTGGAAAAGCGAAGGCCAGAAGATGAGCAAGAGCCTCGGCAACTTCGTGGATCTTGAGAAGATCGACCAGTACGTCGCCGCTTTCGGGTTGGATGCATTCCGGTATTACCTCGCCAGCAACGGGCCGATGGGAGTCAACGACAGCGATTTTGCCCACGCGAAATTCGTGGAGGTGTACAACGCCGACCTCGCCAACGATCTCGGCAATCTGATCAATCGCACGCTGTCGATGATCGGTCGTTACCGGGCCGGCGCAGTACCGGCCGGCAGCGCCGCGGATTTGCGCGCGGAAGCAACGACGATGACGAAGGCGTATCAGGAAGCAATGGCCCGTCTCGACCTGCACGGCGCGTTGGAAGCATTGTGGCAGTTCATTTCGCGCGGCAACCGGTACGTCGAAGAGAGTGCACCGTGGAAGCTGGCCAAGGATCCGGCACAAACCTCCCGACTCGATGCGGTGCTGTACAACCTGGCGGAGTCGGTCCGTCTGATTTCCGTCCTGGTGGCGCCCGTCATGCCAACCGTTTCCTTACAGATACGCGGCCAGCTTGGCGTGGAAGAAAAAACAGGACGGCTGGCGCAGGAAATCGAGTGGGGTGGACTCGCGGCCGGCACAAAAATCGGAGTGGCTTCTCCGTTGTTTCCAAAACGAACGTGATCCGGTTCCCTGATTCTCCCCGATTCCACATCATCGACGCCGGCAAAGTGATGCCGCGTTACGGCAGGGTCGAGCCGCGCCCGATTTACGTCTATCTGCCGGAGATGGCCGAGCACGATCATCGCAAGCGGTTTCCGGTGTTGTACTGCCACGACGGTCAGAACATCTGGGACGATCCACACTGCTGCTTCGGTCACGGTGGTTGGTATCTGAATCAGATCGCTGACCAGTTGACGCGCGAGGGAAAAATCGAGCCGATCATTCTTGTCGGAATTCCAAACAGCGATTCACGCGTGCGCGACTACACGCCGGGCAAAACCTACAACGATATTCTTGGACATCCATACGCGAACTTTGTGTGCGATGTCGTGAAGCGTTGCGTGGACAAACATTTTCCCACAAAGACAGATCGCAAGCACACGGCGCTGATGGGCTCATCACTCGGCGGACTGATTTCGCTGTGGATGGCACACAAACTTCCTGAGACGTTCAGCAAGGCAGCGTGTCTTTCCGGCGCGTTCGAGTTCAAGGATCGCAGCGGCCAATCGTTTCCGGATTTTCTCCGGCGATGCGGGGGACAGGACGTGCGAGTTTATTTGGACAGCGGCACGATCAAAGACGGCGCGCCGTTGACGCGAAAGGTGCGCGACATTTATCTGGCCTGCGGATGGAAGTTGGGCAAGAACCTGATGCATTTTGAGGAAAAGGGCGGCGACCACAGCGAGAGATACTGGCGCGGACGTGTCTGGCGGGCGTTGATTTTCCTGTTTGGCGAGCCGAGTGGAGCGAAGTAATCCCATCGGGAAGATTTTCTAACAATCTTCACAAAAGGTATTGACACCAATCAAGGGTTGTGGCTGAATGTGGGGCGTTGTGGGGAATGGTGGTGGCAAGGAGGAACCACGACTCCCATGGTAAAGGCAATGACAAGAACGGTGTTCGTCGGCACGTATCGTCACGCGGTGGACGAGAAGAACCGGGTGGCGATTCCGGCGAAATGGAGGGCGGCCGCGAGAGGCTCGCACGAATTTTATGTATTGCCCGACCCGAAGAATTGTCTGGTCGTGTTACCCGCATCGGCGATGAACAAGATGCTGGAACGCGCCGACGACATTTCGATTGGCGAATACAAGCGACGCGATGTGCTCCGTGTGATTGCATCCCGGGCGCACGGCACACCTTGTGACAAACAAGGGCGGATCGCGCTTACGGAAGGTTTGCTGAAGCACGCGGGCATCGAAAAAGAGGCCATCCTTGTCGGCGTGCTAACGCGATTTGAAATCTGGTCGCCCGAACGCTGGGCGGATGCCGACCGAAATGCCATGGAGAATTTTGCGGAAGCGGCGAAAGAATTGGGATTGTGAGGTGGCGGGATGAGCAGCGAAGGAATCATGAGTTTTCTGAGCTTGAACAGAAGCTTGACGAACCTGGGCGATGAGTCGAGGCATTTTCGGCTCCCGCGCATGAATCCATTTCCGAAGTTGGACGGCAGGGTTGTGCGGCAGACATGCGCGATGGCGGAGCGCTCCGCGCCGCAGCGCGCTGCGCGTGGTGCAGTGATTGTTGGCGGGACGCTTGGTTCGTTGCCCGAAATGGCGTCTGACGTAATCGATGCGAGCGCCAACTACGCCACAGAGAATGTCAAACGTGATCGTTCCAGTGCCCGTCTTTGGCTGGGTGCGGGACTGGGACACTTGGTCGGTCGGATGTTGGGAAGTCATCGTGCTTCGCGCCCGTGAGGAAGGACTCGCGGTGGGAAAGCGCAGTCAAGTGAGGCAATGACACTGGGCTTGTTCAGCTCAGGAGTGGGGCGGGAAGTGAAGGTCAAGGATGGACGAATTGGATTCATCGGTAACGATTTCTTGCCGACTCGGACCTCCGAATGACCTACCACAAACCTGTTCTACTCAAGGAGGTCGTTACTGAGTTGCGGCCTCGAAGCCGCGGTTTGTACGTGGACTGCACCGTTGGCGGTGGAGGGCACGCGAGAGAGATTTTGCGTGACAGCGCCCCTGACGGACAGTTGATCGGACTGGACTGGGACGAAGAAGCCATCGCGGCCAGCCGCGAACGGCTGAGTGAATTTGGGGCGCGCGTGCAGTTGGTGCGCGCAAACTTCGTGGAGTTGAATCGAGTACTGATGAGTTTGGGGGTGACAACGGTGGATGGGATTCTGTTCGATCTGGGCGTCAGTTCGCGCCAGTTCGACGAGCCATCGCGCGGCTTCAGTTTCGTGCGCGAAGGGGCATTGGACATGCGCATGAGTCGTCAGCCCCGAGAATCTCGGGGTGAAGTTGGGGCAAGCGCCCGGGACGTCCTTCGCACCGCCAGTCTGGAGGAACTGGCGCGGATCTTTCACATCTACGGCGAAGAACGACGTGGCCGGGCAATTGCCCGCGGGATTGTTGAGGAACGCGAGCATCATCCGATGGAGACGACCACGCAACTGGCGCGGCTGGTCGAGCGCATCGTCGGCCCAAAGCGCGGCTCAGTGCATCCTGCGACGCGCGTGTTTCAAGCGCTACGGATTTACGTGAACAACGAACTGGAGAATCTCAAGCGCGGCTTGGAAGACGCCGTGAACCATTTGAAGTCGGGCGCGCGCATTGCCGTCGTTTCATTTCATTCGCTGGAGGACCGCATCGTGAAGCAGTTTTTCGTGCAGATGGGCACGGGATGCGTTTGTCCACCAGAGTTGGCCGTTTGCGCCTGTGGCCGAAAAGAAGTGCTGCGCATCCTGACGCGCAAGCCGATGACGCCGACGGAACAAGAGATTCGCGAGAACCCGCGCGCCCGCAGTGCAAAACTGCGGGTGGCAGAAAAGATTTGAAAGTCAAATTGGGGGTGGGGAACCCCGGGGGCCGGTTAAGGAGGCCGACCCCTGAAGATTGGGAAAGATGAAACGCAATCGCAAGCGAGGACCATTGCGGTTTGGCACGGTGGCCAAATCAGTATTCACGTGCATCTGCATCGCGGGGGTTGGCGTGGGTTACGTCTGGCAGAAGAACCAGATTTACCGGCTCGGCGATGAAATCAAGAAGCGCGAGTCGGTTCTGCTGGCCGCCGAGAAACGTAATACGATGCTGGCATCGCAGTTGGCACAACTAAAATCGCCGTCGTTTCTCGAAACTCGCTGCCAGCAATACAACCTGGGTCTCGTCTCGCCACGAGAAAATCAAGTGATGCGGTTGTACGAACCCGGACCCGAGTGGGACACGAAATTCACACCGGCGGCTCTGCAACCGCAACCGGGCAAGTCGGCCAACAAGGTGGTGGCACAACGATGACTGCCATGACGCAAAAGACGAGAGCGTTCATTGTCGTGGTCGGCCTGTCGCTCGGTTTCAGCGTGCTCGGCTTTAGGCTGTTTGACCTGCACGTGTTGCAGCACAAGGAACTGGCTGCGCAAGCTCTCGCGAACCGCGAGCAGGTCGTGCATCGCCAGGGTCGCCGCGGAGAAATCCGCGACATCAATGGCAATTTGCTGGCGAACAGTCAATCGGTTCGCATCGTCACGGCCGACCCCAGCATCACCGGACCGCAGGCGCAGACCATCGCCCAAAAGCTCGCGCCCTTGCTGAAGATGGACGAAGCCACGCTTGTCGCGAAACTTAGCGGTGAAGGTCGCTACGTTCGCCTCAAGACAAAAGTGGACGAAGACACGGCTCAGCAAATCCGTGCGCTGAGACTGAAGGGCGTCTTGTTTGAGGATCAATTTCTTCGTTCCTATCCCAACGGAATCTTGGCGAGCCACGTCCTTGGCTTTGTCGATTCCGAGCACAAAGGTGTCCAGGGTATCGAGTCTTCGATGGAGCAATACCTGCAGGGCATCGCTGGCTACGAGGTCATTGAGCGCGACCGCAAAGGCCGCGAGATCCGTGCGCTTCGTGACGAAGAGATCGGACCACGCGACGGTTACAGCGTCGTGCTCACAATAGATCAAGTCATCCAACACATTGCCGAGACCGAGCTGGATAAGGCGATGGTGCTGAATAAGCCGCAGGCCGGCGTGATCATCGTCTCTCGACCGAAGACCGCTGAAATCCTCGCAATGAGCTGCCGACCGGCGTTCGACCTGAATAATCCGGGCGCTGCGCCCGGCGACGCGCGCCGCAACCGTTGCATCAGCGATGTCGCCGAGCCGGGCTCGGTCTTCAAGATCGTCGCCTGCTCGGGTGCGCTCAACGAGGGCATCGTCAATCTGAATGACCAATTCGACTGCGAGAATGGCGCGTTCTTGTACGCCGGTCGCATATTGCACGACGCGCATCCGTACGGCGTGTTGAGTGTGGAAGAGATCCTCTTCCACTCGAGCAACATCGGGGCCGCCAAAGTGGGGCTGCGCATGGGGCCGGCGCACTTGTACGACTACATCACACGGTTCGGTTTCGGGCGCAAGACGGGCATCGCGCTGCCGGGCGAGGTGTCGGGCATTGCGCATCCGTTGTCGCGCTGGAGCAAACTTTCAATCACCCGCATCCCGATGGGCCACGAGATCGCCGTCACGCCGCTGCAAATGATTATGGCGCTGAACGCCGTCGCCAACGGTGGGCGCTTGATGAAGCCGCTCATCGTGAAGAGCGTTGTCGACCAGGACGGCCATACGATCCTACAGTATCAACCGCAGCAAGTCGCGCAGTGCATTTTCCCGCGGGCGAGCATTTTGATGACGACCGCGTTGCGCAAGGTTGTGACGCCGGAAGGGACGGCGCCCAGGGCCGCCGTGGAAGGCTATGATGTAGCGGGCAAGACGGGCACAGCGCAAAAGATCGAGAACGGCCAGTACGTCCGCAAATACTATTCGTCGTTCATCGGCTATCTACCCGCGTCGGACCCGGAGATTTCGATTTTGGTGTCCCTCGATGATCCCGAGGGCGCCGCCTACTACGGCGGTTCGGTCGCAGGACCGGTGTTCCGCGCTGTGGCCGAAAAAACAGCCCAATACCTGAGCATTCCACCGCAAATTACCGATCCAAAGAAAGTGGCAAACCTGTCATGAAACTTACTGAAATCATCCAAACCTTGAAGCCGCTGGCCGTTGAAGGTTCATTGGACAGGGACATCACGGGGATCACGTACGATTCCCGTCGCGTGATGCCGGGCAATCTTTTCGTCGCCGTGCGCGGCGGGCGCACCGACGGACATCGCTTTGTCGAAGCCGCGATTGATCGCGGCGCGACCGCCGTCGTGCTTGAACAGGAATGCGGATTCAATCCGCGCGCCACGCGGATCAAAGTCGCCGACACGCGCCGCACGATGGCACTGGCGTCGGCCAGCTTCTACAACCATCCATCGCAACAGCTCAAAGTCGTCGGCGTCACCGGCACCAACGGCAAGACCACGACAGCGTTCATGGTCAAAGCCATCCTGGAAGCGGCGGGCGTTGGCGCAGGGTTGATGGGCACGGTGCAATACGAGATCGGGCAGCGCATCATCCCCGCCGCGCGCACCACGCCGGAATCGGTCGAAATCCAGGAGATGATGAGCCAGATGTTGCGCTCGGGTTGCGGCGGCGTGTCGATGGAAGTCAGCTCGCACGCGCTCGATCAACAGCGCGTCGCGGGCGTGGATTACGACGTGGCGATTTTCACGAACCTCACGCAAGACCATCTCGATTACCACGGCACGATGGATACTTATTTCGAAGCGAAAGCCAAGCTGTTTGGGATGCTGGGAGCGGCCCAGAAGACGGGCCGCGCGGTGATTAATGCGGACAACGAATACGGGCGCAGATTGATCGCGCGTATGGGTGGGGAAAACGCCGTCCTGACCTACGGCGTCTCATGCGACGCGGTCATACGCGCTCAGGACGTGCGCGTGTCGGCGGACGGGACGTATTTCGTTGTCCGCACGCCGCTGGGCGCGATGCCGATCTCTTTGCCGTTGATCGGCCGCTACAACGTCTACAACGCGCTCGCCGCCGTCGGCGCTGGTCTGACGCTGGGGATCGATTTGCCAACCATCGACCGCGCTCTCTCGCGGATGCGGCCCGTTCGCGGCCGACTTGAACCTGTTCCGGTCAACGAAGAATTCCGCGTGTACGTCGACTACGCGCATACCGAGGACGCGTTGCGCAACGTGTTGATGACGGTGAGCGAGTTGACGAAAGGACGGGTGATCGTGGTGTTCGGTTGCGGCGGCGATCGCGACAAAGGCAAACGCGCGCCGATGGGTCGCGCGAGCTGCGACCTGTCGGACTTTTCGATTTTGACGAGTGACAACCCGCGCACCGAAGAGCCGCGCGAGATTCTGAAGCAGATCGAGCAAGGGTTCCCGTCAGGCACACGGGGTTGCTATCAGGTGATCTTGGATCGGCGCGAAGCCATTGAGCGCGCGCTGGACATCTCGCGTCCCGGCGACGCGGTGCTCATTGCGGGTAAAGGTCACGAGGCGTACCAGGAATTCGCCGACACCGTCGTGCCGTTCAACGACCGACAGGTGGTCGAGGAGTACTTCAGTCAATTGGGTACAAGGTGGAAGCGATGCGCTTAGAAGAATTGGCAACTTTGTGCGAAGCCAAACTGCTTCGGGGTGACCCGAACTGGGTGGTCGAGCATATCAGTACGGACACGCGGGCGCTCGGACGCGGTGACTGTTTCATCGCGTTGCGCGGCCCGCGCTTTGACGGACATGAATTCATTTTGGATGCGGCCAGTCGGGGGGCATCCGCGGCGGTAGTCTCGAATCCTACCCGTGCAATGAACTCGCCTAGTGCCTTGGCGCTTCTCCAAGTGCAAGACACCCTCACCGCATTGCACAAACTCGCAACGAACTACCGCCGTCTGATGCCCCCCACTACCCGCGTCATCGCCGTCAGCGGCGCGAGCGGCAAGACCACGACGAAAGAAATGATCGCTTCCATTCTGGGGCAGCGGTTCAACGTGGTCAAGACGCCCGCCAATCGCAACAACCACATCGGCACGCCGTTGAGCCTGCTCACGCTCGACCAGTGCCACGATTTCGGCGTGTTCGAGCTTGGCTCGAATCATCCGGGCGAGATGCGCGTCTTGGCTGAACTCGTGCGGCCCGATATCGGCGTCGTCACCAACATTGGCTTGGCGCACGTGGAATTTCTCGGCGATGAAGCGGGCGTCGCGCAGGAAGAAGGAATGCCGTTGGAGTATTTGCCGCGCAACGGCGACGGCCTTGCGGTGCTCAACGCTGACGACAAATGGTGCAGCGAGCTTCGCGCCCGCACGCGCGCGACAGTTGTCACCGTGGGCATCGAGAATTTTGCGGACATCCGCGCAAGCGACATCAAGATAAATGGAGACGTGAAATTCCGGCTCAACATCGCGAAGAAGCGTGAGGACGTGGTCGTGCGGCTCAAGACGCTCGGTCGCCACCAGATTTACAACGCATTGCAGGCCGCCGCTGTTGGTTACATGCAGGGAATGGATTTGGACGACGTCCGCGAGGGACTCGAAACCGTCGAGTACCCGAAAATGCGGATGGAACAGTTCGCCATCAACGGGGTGCGATTCATCAACGATTGCTACAACGCCAACGTGCCATCGATGAAAGCGGCGCTGGAAACGATGCGCGAAACGCCGTGCGCGGGTCGCAAGATCGCCGTGTTGGGCGACATGCTGGAATTGGGGGAGCACGCGCAAGACGCTCACCTCAACATCGGCGCGATCGCCGCCAACAGCGGTCTGGCGATGCTGGTGACCGTAGGGCAGTCGGCCCGATGGATTGCGGAAGCCGCCGTGGAAGCGGGAATGGAAATGCACCGGGTGCTGCGCGTGAATAACGCTACGGAGGCAACCATGTCCTTGCGCGCTTTGGCGCAGGAAGGCGATCTGGTGCTGTTGAAGGGATCGCGGCAACTGCAGTTGGAGGAAATTTTGGAGTCGTTTCAGGAATGAACTGATGGAGCGGCGCTTCCATGAAGCGCCGACTGGTGTGTGTGGAACCTGCGCTTCACAGAAGCGCAGCTACACCAGAAGAAGGAAGGTACAAGGAGGAGATGTTTTACTATCTGAGCGAGTTGACCGCGTGGTTCTCGCCACTGCGCGTGTTTCAGTATACGACGTTTCGCGCCGTGTTCGCGGCGATTACGTCGCTGCTGATTTGCGTCGTGTCTGGCCCGTGGGTGATCCGCAAATTGACTGAGTTGAGGCTTGGTCAGCCGATTCGCGGCGCGGACGACTTGCGCGCGTTAGCCGAAACGCACGGCAAGAAGAAGGGCTGCCCTACCATGGGCGGCATCCTGATTATATGGGCAGTCGTGGACGCCGTGCTGCTCTGGGCGCGCCCCACCAACCATCTTGTCCTTCTCAGCCTGGTAACCCTCGTCTGGCTTGGCGCGGTTGGATTCTTGGACGATTACGCGAAAGTCTGCGCACAGAAATCCGCGGGAATGCGGGCGAAGACGAAGTTTCTGTACCAAATTGGGCTGGGACTGTTCGTGGGCGGCTATTTGCTGTTGGACCCGCAGCACAGCGACATGGCGCGACGGTTGATGGTGCCATTCGTGAAGCAACCGCTCATCGCGGACATGGGCTGGTGGACATTGCTGCTGATTGTGGTGGTAATCGTCGGCTCGTCCAACGCGGTGAATCTCACCGACGGCTTGGATGGCTTGGCCACGGGCTGCACGCTGACCGTGGCGCTGACGTACGCCGTGATGGCCTTCGTGGCGGGTCACGCGCAGGTTGCGAATTACCTGCAGGTGCCGCACGTGATCGGCGCGAGCGAGTTGACGGTGGTGTGCGCGGCATTGGTCGGCGCGAGCCTGGGATTTCTGTGGTTCAACTGCCATCCCGCGCAGGTGTTCATGGGGGACACGGGATCGCTGGCAATCGGCGGATTGATTGGCGCGATTGCGGTGATGATCAAGCAAGAATTGGCTCTGGTGATTGTGGGCGGGATTTTCGTGATGGAAGCGGGCTCGGTGGTGTTACAGGTCTTGAGTTTCAAACTGCGCGGCAAACGCATCTTCGCGATGACGCCGATTCATCATCATTTCGAGCTGCGCGGTTGGTCGGAAACGAAGGTCACAACGAGGTTCTGGGTGTTGTCGGTAATCTTTGCGTTGCTGGGACTGGCAACGCTGAAACTGAGGTGAGCGGACAATGCAAACGGCGGAACTGAAAGACAAGAATGTGGTGGTGCTCGGACTTGGCCGTAGCGGAATGGCGGCGGCATCGCTGCTGCTGCGCGACGGCGCTCGTGTGGTGGTGCGTGACGAGGGCGATGGCGAAGTGCTTGAAGAACGAGCCAACCGTTTGCGCCAGCTTGGAATCTGCGTCGAACTGGGAAACCGCTTTGATCCCGCCGCACAGTTCGATCTGGCGGTGCTGAGTCCAGGCATTGCACCCGAGCGACCGATCGTCCGCGAGATCATCACGCAGAAGACGCCGGTGCTCAGCGAGTTGGAGTTGGCCTATCTGTTCTGTCTCAGCCCGATTGTCGCCATTACGGGCACGAACGGGAAGACGACGACGACCGAGTTGATCGCCGCGATGCTGGAAGGTTGCGGCAAACGCGCCATTGCCGCCGGCAACATTGGCCACGCGTTTTCCGATGCGGTGAACGAAAGCGCGGGGCTGGACGCTCTGGTGTTGGAGACCAGTTCATTTCAGCTTGAGAAGATCGTGAAGTTCCGCCCCGACGTTGCAGTGTGGCTCAACGTCACGCCCGATCATCTGGATCGCCACGTGACGATGGAGGAGTACGCCAAAGCCAAGGCGCGGATTTTCATGAATCAATCTCGTGAAGATTTCGCCGTTGTGAGCGTTCAGGCGCTGCAATGGGCGCGAAAGATCGGCTGCGAAATCAAGGCGCGAATCATCACGGTCAGCGCCGCCGGGCAGGAAGCTGACTTGTGGCTGGATCGGGTGGATGGGCAGACAATCTGGAGTCGGCTGCCCGAGTGTCACGGGATTCTGATGCGAATGGATGAGACGAATTTGCGCGGCTCGCACAATGCAGAAAACATTCTGGCGACGTTGGCCACGGGACTGGCGATGAAGTTGCCAGTCTCGCTGATGCGGGAGGCGATCTGTTCGTATTGCCCGCAACCGCACCGCTGTGAGTTCGTGGCCAGCATCAATGGCGTGACGTACATCAACGATTCGAAAGCGACAAATACAGACGCAGTGGAGAAGGCTCTGCGCTCACTGATTGGTCCTGTGGTGTTGATTGCAGGCGGACGCGACAAAGGGCTGGATTTTTCCACGATAAAGGAGGTGGTTGCTGAAAAAGTCAAACTGGCGGTCGTCATCGGCGAGACGCAGGAGAAAATCTGCCGTGCTTGGAGTGGAGTGCCGTGCCTGCGCGCCTCGTCGATGGCCGAAGCCGTGCGCGTGGCAGCGAGCCACGCCCGCAGCGGCGACACGGTGTTGCTGTCGCCCGCCTGCGCCAGCTTTGACATGTTTGAAAACTATGAACATCGCGGGAACGAATTCAAACGTTGCGCGCTCGATTTGCAGTGACCACAGATCACAGGTTTGGCAGTGAAACAGAACCATCAATCAAACAACAAGAACTATAACGAAAGGATCAAATGAAAGTATCGAAAGTCGTACTAATCGTAGTAGCACTCCATGTGGTAGTGATTGGAGGCATCTTCGTCTTCGAGGGCTGCTCGCGTGCAAAATCGCCAGCGCCTGACATGGCCGACAATGAAAGTCCAGAGGGCAATCAAAGCGCGGCCAACGCTCCAGCGCTTCCCGCACCGCAGCCGGTGGATGCAACCGCGCAGAACAACCTGACCCCAGCGGTGCCTGCGCCAACAGTGGCTGCCACAACTGCAACTCAGCCTGCGGCACGCACCTACGTCGTCAAGAAGGGTGATTCGCTGTGGAAGATCGCCAAGGCTGAGAGCGTCAGCATCGGTGATCTCTCTCGCGCCAACAATCTGACCAAGGCCAGCGCCCTGAAGATCGGCCAGAAGCTGCAGATTCCGGCCAGCGCCAAAGCGGAAGCCGCAAACACCGCAACCGCGTCTGCCGTTCCAGCAGCAACCAGCGCCGAGGCAGGCGGTCAGGTGTACACGGTCAAATCGGGTGATTCGCTGTGGAAGATTGCCCGCGCGCAGAACGTGACTGTCGCTGCGCTCAGGCAGGCCAACAATCTCACCAGCGATTCGCTGAAGGTTGGTCAGAAGCTTCACTTCCCGGCGGCCACCGCGACGACAACGGCTTCGGCCGGCAACGGTGGCTCGATGCCGACCGTCAACGCCGGCATTGCGACCGCGTCGCATCTTGATTGGCATGAGCCCGGCGCGGCCACCGAGAATGGCCATACGGTCCATTACGTCGATTTCGGCGAGTCGCCATCTCTGATCGCCAAAAAGTACGGCGTGAAAGTCGAGGACCTGATGAAGGTGAACAATATCACCGATGCCAAGCGCATTGTCGTCGGCCAGAAACTGATTATTCCGACAGCGCCAGCAGCGACATCGGCGTCCAGCAGCACCACACCGGCGACGCCGGCCGTGGCCGCGCCCATCGTTTCAGCGAAGCAGGCTTCGATTGGCGACTAATCCAGCCAACGGGAAACGCGGCCAGTGAACAAGGTGGCCATCACGCTGCTCATGGTCACGCTGATGCTGTTGACGATCGGCGTGGTCATGCTGTTTAGCACCAGCGCGCTCCAGGCGAGAGATCGTTACGGCGATCCCAACTATTTGCTGAAGCGCCAACTGGCTTGGATGGCGATCGGCGGCGTCGGCTGTGTGGCCGCCGCGGGAATCCCGTATCCGAAACTGCGCGGCGTGTGCGTGCCGCCGCTCTTGATTTCGGGATTATTGCTTGCCGTCGTGCTCGTGCCGCACGTGGGCATCAAAGTCGGCGGCGCACGCCGCTGGCTCGGGGCTGAAGGCTTCAGGTTTCAGCCTTCGGAGTTCGCGAAGCTGGCGCTCGTGGTCTGGCTGGCTCACTGGCTCGCGAAGGAAAAGCGGCGGATCGGTCAGTTTGACCGCGGCTTTGCCATACCCATGGCGGTTGTGGGTGTGTTCTTGCTGCTGGTGCTGGCCGAGCCGGATTTCGGTTCGGCGGCGCTGCTGGCTTTGGTTGCGTTTGCGATGATGTTCGTGGCGGGTGTGCGACTGCAGTTTCTACTGCCGACGATCCTGGCGGGCGTGGCGGGATTTGCCGCGTTGGTAATTCACAATCCGACGCGTGCGGCGCGGCTGATGGCGTTCATGGACCTGGAGAAGTACAAGCAGGGCCCGGGCTATCAGGTCTGGCAAGCGATCCTCGCGTTTGGGTCCGGTGGCATCAACGGACTCGGGCTGGGTAACAGTCGGCAGAAGATGTTCTATCTGCCGGAAGCGCACACTGACTTCATCTTCCCGATCATCGGCGAAGAACTCGGATTGGTCGGGACGTTAGCGGTGCTTGGTTGCTTCGCGGCGCTCGTCGCCTGCGGGCTGTGCATCAGCCTGAAGGCGTCTGATCTGTACGGACAATATCTCGGTCTCGGCGTCACGTTGCTGATCGCGCTGCAAGCGTTGATCAACATCGGTGTCGTCACGGCATGGCTGCCCACGAAAGGGTTGCCGCTGCCGTTCATTAGTTTTGGCGGTTCAAATTTGATGATGATCCTCATCGCAGTGGGCGTCTTGCTGAGCATTTTTCGTCACGGCGTGGCGGAAACACGAAGCGAAGACCAGGAGTTTTTCGCCCAGCGCGAGCAGGTGACATAAATACGGCGGAGTGAAGGTGCGATGAATGAAAGTGATAATCGCATGTGGTGGAACGGGCGGACATTTGTTTCCTGGCTTGGCAGTGGCGGAGGCGCTGACGTCGCGCCGACACGAAGTCAGGTTGCTGGTCTCCGAAAAGGCCGTCGATCAAGCGGCCTTAGCTGCATCGACGAGCTTCTCCGACCCTTTTAAGGTCGGAGTGCAGGCAATCTCGGCGGTCGGCTATGGCGGGTCACGACAGTTGATTCGTTTCTGTTGCCGCTTGGCGCAGGCAACAAAAGATTGCGCGGACGTTTGCAGTGATTTCGAGCCCGACGCGGTGATCGGGATGGGCGGGTTCACCTCCGCGCCGGCCGTGTTGGCGGCGCGGTGGCGACGCACCCGGACGTTGATTCACGAGTCCAACGCCGTGCCCGGCAAGGCAAACCGGTGGGTCGGCCGATTCGCCGACCACGTGGCGGTGGGCATGGCCGACTGCGCGCGGTTTTTCGGGCGCAAACCCGTCACCGTCACGGGGACACCGATTCGCGCGGCATTGCGGCGCGGCAGATTAGCGGACGCGCACGAGCAACTCGGAATCGAGCGCGGGCGGCTGACGATTTTGGTCATGGGGGGAAGCCAGGGGGCGCACGCAATCAACGATGCGATGGCCTGCGCATTGCCCTGGCTCGACGATTGGAGGGAAAGGACACAATTCGTGCACTTGAGCGGAACGCCTGATGAACCGTTGGTGCGTGAGGCGTACGAGAAGGAGGGAATGACAGCGAAGGTCATGAGTTTTTGCAGTCAAATGGAGTTGGCCTACAGCGCAGCTGATCTGGTGATCGGGCGTGCCGGAGCGGCGACATTGACCGAAATCGCTGCGTTTGGGTTGCCGTCGATCCTGATTCCATTTCCCCATGCCGCTGGCGATCATCAACTGCACAACGCCCGCGTGTTCGAGCGCGCAGGTGCGGCGCGGCTCGTCGAGCAGTCGCAGCTTTCGGGCTTGCACGCCGAGAAAGGGGAGCGACTTGCTGAAGCCGTCTCAGGCTTGCTGAGTGACGACGTTCAACGCGAGCGAATGGCGGCGGCAGCACGATCACTCGCCGTGGCAAACGCCGAAGAACGCATCGCCACACTCATCGAACAGTATGCTGACTAAACAACAACTGATTGAATTCCTCGGTGCCGGGCCGTGTCGCGTGCATTTTGTCGGGGTCGGCGGTATTGGAATGAGCGGGCTGGCGAAAATTCTTTTGCATCAGGGTCATCTCGTCACAGGCTCGGATCTTTCGCCCAACGGAGAGACGAAAGGTTTGAAAGAGCTTGGGGCAATAATTTACCGCGGCCATTCCGCCGACCATGTGAAGCCGGACACGGAGTTGGTCGTGTACACCTCAGCCGTCAACGGCGAGAACGAGGAATTGCAGGCAGCGGCCGAGTTGAAGATTCCTTCTGTTCGCCGTGGCGTGCTGCTTACGGCCTTGATGAATCACCGCGACAACATCGCCGTTGCCGGCACGCACGGAAAGACGACCACCACTTCGATGATCGCCTGCGTGCTGACCCGCAGCGATAGCGCGCCGAGTTTCTGCGTGGGCGCGCACGTTCCGACCCTCGGAAGCAACGCGCAGATCGGCGCCGGCAAGTATTTCGTGGCCGAGGCGGACGAGAGCGACGGGACGCTGATCGGGTTTTCTCCCGAGTACGCCGTCTGTCTGAACATCGAGTCTGAGCATCTTGATTTTCACCGCTCGATGCAGGCGTTGCTGGCAACCTTTGAGACATTCCTCACGAGCACGCTGAAAACCGTCTTCTACTGTGCCGACTGCGCCAATTGTGTCGCGCTGGCCAAAAAACTTCGCTCGGCGATTTCGTTCGGCCTGGCTGAGACGGCGGATTATCGCGCACTGGACATTCAGCCGACGAGACGCGGCAGCCGTTTCACGGTCGCGTGCCGTGATCAGAACATCGGCACGGTCGAGCTGATCATTCCCGGGAAACAAAACGTGGTCAACGCCCTGGCGGCGATCGCCGTGGCCGATCAGTTGGGCGTGTCGTTCGAGAGAGTGGCCGAGGCGCTTGGCGGGTTCACGGGAGCGAAACGGCGCTTCGAGCGGCGCTACGATGGCGACGGCGTCATGGTCGTGGATGACTACGCGCATCATCCGACGGAAATCCGCGCCACGATCGCTGCGGCGCAGACGCTTGGGTTCAAGAGGATCATCGTCGCGTTCCAGCCGCACCGCTATTCGCGGACGCAGGCGTTGCGAGATCAGTTCGCGACGGCATTTCAAGGCGTGGACAAGTTGTTTCTCACGGACATTTACCCGGCCAACGAAAAGCCGCTGAAAGGCATCAGCGGCAAAACGATTCTCGACGCGGTGATGGCCACAGGGCAAAGCGCAAGCATCTACGAAACCGATTTTGAAAAACTGTCGGAGAGACTTTTGCAGGAAGCCCGGTCCGGCGACCTGATTCTAACGATGGGAGCAGGCGACATCTACAAAGTGGCCCAGACTGTCGCCGAGAAACTTGTCGCTCGTGGGCCAAACATTCCAGGTCAAACGAGGCGAACCATGAATATCGAATCTGAGTTGCGCGGGATGTTGTCGGCGAAATCGAAAGTGCGCCCGAACGAGGTGATGGCCTGCCACACGTCGCTCAAGGTCGGGGGTCTCGCGGAGTTCTGGATTGAGCCGTGGGACGAAGGAGACTTGGCGAAGTTGCTGCATTACTGTCATGAGCAGGAGATTCCGATCACGATCATCGGACGCGGAACGAACCTGCTCGTCCGCGACGGCGGCATCCCCGGCGTGGTCATCCAGGTCACCAGCGCAGAATTCTCGAGGGTGGAAGTCGACGGCGAGCGATTGATTGCCCGCAGCGGTGCCCGGCTCAAAAGCATCGTCAATCTGGCCAAGAGGCACGAACTGGGCGGGCTGGAGTTTTTGGAAGGAATTCCCGGCTCGCTCGGCGGCGCGTTGCGCATGAACGCGGGCGCGATGGGGAGGCAAACCTTCGACGTGGTCGAATGGGTGCGGTACGTGAGCTATTCGGGTGAGGTTTACGACGCGGATGCGAAGAATCTGCCCATGGCCTATCGCAATTGCCCGGTGTTCACCAACCATGTCGTGCTGTCGGCCATTCTGCGCGGCGAGAAAACCCCGCGGGCTACCACCGAAGAAAGACTGCGGACGTTTGAGAAGAGGCGCTGGGCGAGCCAACCGGCCATGCCCAGCGCGGGCTGCATTTTCAAGAATCCCGAAACGATCCCTGCGGGCAAACTGATTGAGGAACTCGGGCTGAAGGGAGTTCATGTTGGCGGCGCGCGGGTGTCGGAGGTGCACGGCAATTTTATTGTGAACGAAGGCGGGGCAACAGCGGCGGATGTGTTGCGATTGATCGGGATCATCCGCGAGCGTGCCCGCCAGGAGCGGGGCATCGAGCTTGAAACCGAAGTTATGATTTTGGGGAAAGACAAATGAAGCGGTTACGCGTGGCGGTTTTGATGGGCGGACCATCCGCGGAGCGCGAGGTGTCGTGCCAGTCGGGGAGGATGGTGGCGCAGGCGTTGCTCAACGCGGGGGCACAGGTCTGCGAAGTGGATGTGCAGGGACCGGATTTCTGGTTGCCGTCCAACATACACGTGGCATTCATCGCCTTGCACGGCACGTTTGGCGAAGACGGCCAAATCCAGCGAATCCTGGAAGAGCGCGGCGTGCCTTACACGGGATCGGACGTCGAGGCCAGCGCGCTTGCGTTCGACAAGGGCGCGGCCAAGGCGGAATTCGTCGCAGCAGGAATCCCGACACCGCAGTATGCAGTGATCGAGAGAGATCTGACGCCGCTGGCGGCGATGCAACCGCCGTTGGTGATCAAACCCGCGCGGCAGGGATCGAGCGTGGGAATCACGATTGTGAAGGTTCGCAGCGAACTGGAACAAGCTTGCGCCCAGGCCCGGCGATACGACGAACGCCTGATCATCGAGCAGTTCATCCGGGGACGCGAGCTGACCGTCGGCATTCTCGGCAACAAAACGTTGCCGGTCATCGAGATTTGCACCAAGCGCGCGTTCTTCGATTATCAGGCGAAGTACACACCCGGCGAGACGGAGGAAATCGTGCCGGCGCCGCTCGACCAGTTGACGACCGCTCGCGTCCAGGACCTTGCGAGACGGGCGCATGATTGTCTGGGTTGCCGCGATTTCTCCCGCGTCGATGTGATGTTGAGCGCGAGCGGCGAGCTTTTCGTGCTGGAGGTGAATACGATTCCCGGTTTGACCGCCAACAGCCTGTTGCCCAAAGCGGCGCGAGCGGCTGGGTTGAGCATGCAGGATGTGTGCGTGCGGATGGTGGAGATGGCGTTGGCGTGGCGCGAAACAGCCGTCGCGATGGCATGAACGATGATGAAGCTCGGCAACCGAAGAAAAAAACGCCAGCAGTACTTGCTGGACGTGAAGGTGCAGACGCAGGGCCGGTTGCGCCGTCGCCTGCGCTGGATTGCGGCGGTGCTGTCGGCTGTGGCGGTGTTCATCCTGACCTGTTACGGACTGTGTCGGCTTGTGAGATTCGGCGTCGCACGGCTCGCTTTTGAAAACCCGCACTTTGCAATTGCCCAGATCGTGGTGGAAAACGACGGCGGATTGACGCCGCAGCAAGTGGTTCAATTCGCCGGTGTGCGTGTCGGGCAGAATTTGCTTGCGCTCGATTTGAATCGGGTGCGGCGCACCCTGGAAATGATTCCGCTGGTCAAACGCGTCGAAGTGCGGCGCCTGTTGCCGCAGCGGCTGTTCATTCACATCGACGAGCGCATTGCCGTGGCCCGGTTGCGCGTCCCGAGCCGCGAGTTGAACGACACGACCTTTTTGATCGACCGCAGCGGTGTCGTCATGAAACCGATCAAGCTGGCGGACGGAACAGTGCTGCAACCGCAGATGCCGGGATCGCTGCCGTTGCTCATGGGCGTAACGCTGGCCGATCTGCGCGCGGGCAGGCCCGTGGAGTCGGAACAAATATGCCGCGCGCTGGAGTTGTTGGACAAGCTGCAACAAGTGGCCGCGGGCTCGATGCTGGAGGTCGAGCAAATCGATTTGTCGAAGTCGCATCAATTGACGCTGGTCACCAAACAGCGCACGCTCGTGAAGTTCGACGTGGAGGAATTCCCGCGCCAGTTGCGGCGGTTGAGCGCGATTTTGAGCTGGGCGCAACAGCGGCAGAAACTGGTGCAGTCTGTGGATTTGACGGTTAATCGTGGTGTGCCGGTGACTTTTGTGAATTAGATGGAAGGCGGACGATTCATGTTGCAGAAAGATAAGATCATTGTCGGACTTGAAGTGGGAACATCCAAGGTGTGCGCGGTCGTCGGCGAGGTGCTCGATGACGGCAACATCATGATCATCGGCGTCGGGCAGGTCGCCTCGGAAGGCGTGCGCAAGGGTGAGATCGTGGACATCGAGGCCGCCGTGCAGAGCATTCACACCGCCGTAGCCGATGCGGAAGAAAGCGCGGGCGTGGAGATTCACAACGTTTACGCCAGTGTCAGCGGCGGTCACATCCGCTGTTTCAACAATCGCGGCAGCGTCACCGTCACCAACGAAGACCGCGAGATCACCGAGGAAGAAGTCCGCAACGTTTTGCTCAACGCCAAGGCCGTCAATATCCCGATGGATCACGTTGTCATTCACGCCATCCGGCAGCATTTCTTTGTGGATGGTCATGACGGAATCCAAAACCCCGTGGGCATGATCGGCGCAAAACTGGAGGCCGATGTCCACGTCATTTACGGCGTGCGCACCCGACTGCAGAACACGATCAAGTGCATCAAACAGGTCCCGCTGGACGTGCAAAACATCGCCGTCAGCGGCTTTGCTTCCGCGCTGGCTGTGCTGACCACCGAGCACCAGCAACTCGGCGCTGTCGTCATAGACATGGGCGGCGGGACGACTGATTGCATCGTCTATCAGGAAGGCAGGATCCAACATAGTGGCGTGTTGGCTGTGGGCGGCGATCACATCACCAACGACATCGCCACAGGCTTGAAAATCCCCATGAACCGCGCCGAGCAACTCAAGATCGAGTACGGCTCGGTCGAATGGCCCGTGCAGGATGAATTGATCAATCTGAAGCGCGAAGTGGGTCTGCCCGATCGCCAGATGTCGAAGGAACAGCTTTGCCGCGCCATGAACCTGCGCGTCGAAGAGACGCTGACGTTGGTCAAAAAGGAACTGGAAAAACACAAACTGCTCGATTGCCTCGGTGCGGGCGTTTTCATCACGGGCGGCTGCGCGCGCTTGCGCGGGCTGGAGACGCTGGCGGGTCAAATCTTCGGATTGCCGGTTCACATCGGCCATAGCCACACCGTCAGCGGGCCAACTTCCGCGATTGAAAGCCCCGAATACTCCACCGCGATCGGTCTGGTGCGCTACGCGCTCGGTTCGCAACGCGACAATCACCAAGCCCCGACGGGTTTTCGGCAGGTCGGTCAGCTTTTTCATCACCTCGTGCAAAAAGCGCGCGCCTTGATGTAGGAGAAAGGAAACTGTATGTCGATGCCGCGTAAGACAACGTCTTCACACAAAACCCATGCGCCCAAGGCCGGTGCTTCGCCCGCTTCCGAGTCGTCCGCGCAGCAGAAGCGCGCTCCAGTGGTCGAACACAAATCGGAAGCGACAGAAAGGAAATCCGAGCCTGCGCATCGAATCCGGCTCAAGCTTTTCGGCGTGGGCGGAGCGGGAGGCAATGCCGTGGCCCAGATCGCTGCATCATCCACGGAAGCGAAGCAAGCGCTGGCGGGAGTTGAACTGGTGGCCGTAAACACCGATTTGCAGGCGCTGGAAGCCGTGGCGGGTGCGGAGAAGATTTATCCCGCTGAGAGCGTGATGAATCACGCTTTGAGCCTGATTCAGATCGGCTCCGCTGTTACCCACGGCCTCGGCACGGGCGGCGATTGCGAACTCGGCGCGCGCGCCGCGCAACAGGACACTGAGCGATTGGAGGCGCAGCTTCAGAATTCGGATGTGGTCTTCATCGCTGCAGGACTCGGCGGCGGCACGGGAACCGGCGCGAGTCCCGTCCTGGCGCGACTGGCCAAGGAACAAGGGGCGCTCGTGCTCGCGTTCGTGTCGATGCCGTTCGGATTCGAGGGCGACCGTCGCCGTCAACAAGCGTTGGCAGGACTCGAACAATTGAAAGCCCAGGCCGATGCCGTCATCTGCATTCAAAACGACAAACTGTTCAAGATCGTCGGCGAGAACGCCACCGTGCTGGACGCGTTCAAACACGGCAATGAGATCGTCGCCAGCGGTGTGAAGGCAATCTGGCAGCTTCTGTCGTGCAAAGGACTGATCAACCTGGATTTTGCCGATCTGCGGACAACGCTCGGCTCAAAACATTGCGAAGGGATTTTTAGTTGCGGCGAAGCCGAAGGCGCCGATAAAGCGCGCGATGCCGTCAAAGCGCTCATGGAAAGCCCGCTCTTCGACGGCGGTGAAACGCTGGCCAGGGCTGAAGGCGTGCTCGTCAGCATCCTCGGCGGACCGGACCTGACCTTGACCGACGTGCAACGCGCGGTCGAGCCGATCTCGCGTCAGGCCAATCGCGCTCATGTCATCATGGGCGCGGCCATTGACGAGAATTACCGGGGCAAACTCGCCGTCACCGTCATTGCTGCCGCCGCCAACATGGCGCGGAAGAGCGTCCAACCGATCGCCGTGAAACCATTTCCCTTGCGTCGGCCGGGCGAAGCGACACCTTTCCGTACCATGAGCGCGCCGGCGCAAACAACGCCAATCGCTGGTTCGGCGGCCATGGCGGCGATCAGCGAATCCGCAGTTCAAAAGAAAGAGGCCGCCAAACCAAAACAGGAAACGCTCCCGCTCGAAGGCGTCAGCCGTGGCCGCTTCGATAGAAGTGAGGCGACGCTCTACGAAGGCGAAGATCTCGATGTCCCGACGTTTCTCCGTCGCGGCATCAGCCTGAAGCGGTAGACCTTGTAGTAGCGCTTCCTTGTAGCGGCGCTTCTGTGAAGCGCCGCGAGTGCTTGGCCCGGAAAGCCAACGTTGTCCGTAGCCGCACCTTTTAAGGAGTCAGGAGGCGGCCATCAGCCCCGAAAAGGATTCGGGGTAAACGTTTATCTTTACCGCGTTCATCTGCGGTTACTCGACCGTTCTTCGTGACCTTCGTGGTCTCCGTCGTGGAGGTCGTAGCAAAAGATCACAGCTCGCTGAACTCGTCAACAGTGAGGCCCATCTCGCGGATAATGGCCCGGAGCGTGCCTTTCGGCACGTCGCCCGGATGACGGGGGATGGGAATCGTGAGGTCCTTCGCCGCGTGATAATACACCGGGTGGCGACTAGTGCGAATCTCGACAAAACCCGCGTGAATGAGTTTGCGCGCCAGTTCGCGGTGGGAGATCGGAACGAGCTTAGACATGAACGGGACGGCGATACACGTTCACGCCGGCGTAGCGGGGCTTGCGCAGCTTCAAGGCTTCCACCTTGCGGCGAGCTTCCAAACAGCTTTCGATCGCGTCCACGACGTTGCGGTAGGCCTCTTCCAGCGTCTTACCCCACGCGAAGCAGCCCGGAATGGCCGGCACCCGCGCTGTAAACATGCCGTCCTCGTCTTGAAAATAGTCGATGTCAAACTCTTGATAGGTTCTCATTGGTTAACAGCGGCATCATAGCCGCATTTTTCTGCCGACGCAAGGGCATAACCATGCTCTGGCAATCGCCGCGACACGGTGGTAGTCTTAAGGTGCTGATTGAGGTGACCAGCGATGCCGAAATCCGATCCAATGAGCGTCGATGATGAGCGCGTCCGCGCCAAGCAGCATATGCAAACACTCGGCGAGATATTGGCGCAGTTGGCGAAGCCCGGCGAGTTGTACGAACGGCTCGATGGCAACCGGGTGCGCTGTTACGCCTGTGGCCACCGGTGCCTCATCCTCGATGGACACGACGGCGTGTGTCGGGTGCGATTCAATCGCGGCGGGACGTTGTTCGTCCCGCGCGGTTACGTCGCTGGCCTGCAGGCCGATCCGATTGAGAAAAAACCGTTCTTCCACGCGTTGCCGGGCACGATCGCGATGAGTTTCGGGATGCTCGGCTGCGATTTCCACTGCAGCTATTGCCAGAACTGGATGACGACGCAGGCATTGCGCGATCCGGCCAGCCCCGAACGGAGGTTCGGGGCCAGCGGCGTGCCTGTCACGCCGGTCAACGCGGAGCGGATCGTCGCGCTGGCCGTCGAGCAGGGCGCGGCGTCGGTCAGCAGCACTTACAACGAGCCGTTGATCACCAGCGAGTGGGCGGTGGACGTGTTCAAGGAAGCGCGCAAGCACGGGTTGCGCACCTCGTACGTGTCCAACGGCAACGCGACCGAGGAGGTGCTCGATTACCTCAAGCCGTGGGTGGATTTCTACAAGGTGGACCTGAAAAGCTTCAACGACCGCGACTACCGCCAGCTCGGCGGCAAACTCGACACGGTGCTGCGCGCCATCGAGATGTTGTGGGCCAAGGGATTCTGGGTCGAGGTCGTCACGCTGGTTGTGCCGGGATTCAACGACAGCGAGGACGAACTGCGGCAAATGGCTAAGTTCCTCGCCGGTGTGTCGCCCGACATCCCGTGGCATTGCACGGCGTTCCATCCCGACTACAAGATGCAGGATCGCGGCGCTACGCCGGCGACGACTTTGGCGCGAGCGGGCGAGATCGGACGCGAAGCGGGCCTGCGGTACGTCTATACGGGCAACCTGCCGGGGCAAATCGGCGGCGGGGAGAACACACACTGCCCGCAGTGCCGCGAACTGTTGATTGAGAGGTACGGTTTCCAAGTGTTGGACTATCGGCTCACCGACGACGGCAAATGCCCGAAATGTTCAACCGCCATCGCCGGCCGCTGGGACGCCGCCAAAACGCGCGCCGCTCTCAAACGTTCCTCCGTATTCGACCGCCGCCCCCGCCGGGTGCGGAGCTGATTGGATCGAATTGGATTGCCCTGGTGAGTTGGCCGCAAGAATGCGCGAAGATTCTGCCGTGAGAGGGTTATTTCTGCGCGCCTTCCACCATTCGCCCTTCATTCTTCGCCCTTTCCCCCTTCGTCCTTGCCTTTTGGCTTCAGTAAACCATCCAACTGTTGAAAAGGGTTGGCGATCTTGGACGGCGATGGCGCAGGGGCCTGTGCCGACCCATCCACATAGCCTTCCAGCTTGTACTTCTCGTGTTCATGGTCGTGACAGTAGATGCACAGCAGTTCCCAATTGCTGCCATCGCGTGGATTGTTATCGTGGTTGTGGTCTTTGTGATGCACCGTCAGTTCTTTCAGCCTCTTGCCGGAGAACTCGCGTCCGCAACTGGCACAGACGTGCGGGAACAACCGCAAAGCCCGCTCGCGATATCCCTTCTGTCGAATCTCCAGGTCGCTGCGCAGCTTGGCCAGGATCCGTACCTGTTTTTCAGAGTCTGACGGTGACTTTCCCGCTTGCATCTTAGGTTGCCCGGTTGAACCAAACCTCAACACACTGTTTTTGGCAAGCGCCAAAAGGAACAATCACGGCTCAAAGGTTTACCCCGTTCCACAGGGTTCCAGGGGGTTTCATGTGGACGATACCCGTCCAGCGCCGGGTATCATTCGTTGGCGACGGGCACAAACCGTCATTCGCTAGATGCGCTGTCGAATGTCAGGGGCCTGTTGCCGAAATCGTGTTTCCCGTTGTAGCCGCGCTTCTGTGAAGCGCGGGGTGTTCGTTTTCCGAAGGAATTCGGCGCTTCGCAGAAGCGCCGCTACACCGGAAGAGAAAAGAAGGGATTTGGGCAACAAGCCCTAAGGAGTTGACCCGCCGCCGAAAAAAGAAGATTGACGACGACGCCAAACCGCCGAACACTTGTCGCGATTGGAGCGGGACTGTCAGCCGCCATCGCTTGCCACGTTTCACGTGGCCAAGACGGCTTGATGATTTGTAACAGTTATGACAAACGACGCCGCAGAACTAATCCTCAATTGGTACTTGGAGTTAGAACGTCGCCTCTGCGGCTTTCTACAGACGATTCCATTCAACACGGAGAATTCACTAATCACACTTCCTCCACTGGCGAACATCATCGTGGACGCAGGCAGCCTCGTGGATACCATCTTTCGCGAGGAGTTCCCTTCTGGGGAAAAGCCACGCGATAAACTCGATATCTGCGATTTCGCTCCGCACTACGAATCCACACTTCAGTTGTCGAAGTTGCGATCAGTGCTTTATCAGTATCCGCTTTCGTATGTCACTCCTTTCAAAGGCTGGCTCGACCCAAGCACCGGCACCTACAAGCGGCTTCAATGGTGGAGCGACTACAACAAACTCAAACATGATCGCATAAAAGAATTCAGCCGCTCAACCTTGACCACGGCGATCGCATCCGTCGGGGGCTTGTTCCAAGTTCTTGCTCGCATGAATGTATTCTTCGATGCACTTCTGCGACACGACATGATCGATCTCAATGGCATCAGCACAGACGGGCCACTACGAGTCATTTTAGACTCCATGGACAGCCGCGAAATGCTGCACTCGATTTTGATCGAGTCAGAGATGTTCGCCGTCACTCGCGGCTGTCGTGACTTTCCAGATGACATAACACAACTCCACCCGCGAAACTTCGGTGGTAAGAAACTTTGGCGCTATGCGGGCAAACACTATTGACGGTCACTACACGGCCTTCGACCTTCGCTTCTTCGGCTTCGCCGCAGCCACAAGCGGGGCGGTGATGATTTCCCGCCAGTCGAGGCGCAAGGCGTTGCCGACGTGGATGTGCATGCTACAGAAAGTCAACAGGGGCAGTCGTGAAGAAGAAGAAAGGAATCGTGATGATTAATAGGGCTTCGACGTTACTGGCGCTGTTTTTTGCTTTGCTGGCGGGACTGAATCCGCTGGCGGCGCGTGCGGCGGAAAACGTTTCACTGGCGGGTGAGTGGCGGTTTGCGTTGGACCGCGGGGATGCCGGAGTGCGGGAGCAGTGGTTCGGCAAGGATCTGTCGGATCGAATCGCGCTGCCCGGCGTTCTTCAGTCACAGGGGTACGGCGACGAGATCAGCACCAACACGCCGTGGGTGCTGTCGCTGTATGACCACTTCTGGTATCTGCGTGAAGACTACAAGCCGTACACCAAACCGGGCAACGTGAAGGTGCCGTTCGTGTGCCAGCCGCCACGGCATTATCTTGGCGCCGCGTGGTACCAGCGCGACGCCGAAATTCCCGCGAATTGGCAGGGACGCCGGGTGGTGTTGAACCTGGAACGGCCCCACTGGGAGAGCACGGTCTGGGTGGACGACCGGAACATCGGTTCCAACAACAGCCTGTGCGCGCCGCACGTTTATGACTTAGGGACGCTCGCGCCGGGCAAACACCGGCTGAGTATTCGCGTCGACAACAGAATGATCCTGCCCTACCGGCCTGATGCTCATAGCGTTTCGGACTCCTTGGGCGGAAGTTGGAACGGGATCGTGGGCAGGATCGAACTGACGGCGACGAGTCCGGTCTGGATTGACGACGCGCAGGTGTTCCCGAACGTCGCGAAAAAATCGGTGTTGATCAAAGTGCAGGTCGGGAACATGACCGGCAAAGCAGGTCGTGGAACGTTGAGCGTCGGAGCGCCTGCCCGCCGTAGTCCCGCTGAGCGGGACGAAGGTGGGAAGAGCGCAGCGGTGGCATGGGATGAAAAGGGTGGAAAGGCGGAATTAGAGGTGCCGCTGGGGAATGACGCGCAACTTTGGGATGAGTTCCATCCGGTCCTGCAGCGGCTGACGGTGCAACTTAAGGGTGATCAGGCGGACGATCGCCGGGAACTGACCTTTGGCCTCCGCGAGTTCAAAGCGGAGGGACGAGACTTCGTCATCAACGGTCGCATGACAAACCTGCGCGGCACGCACAACGGCGGCGATTTTCCGATGACGGGTTCTCCGCCCACGGACGTGGAATCTTGGAGCAAGATTTTCCGCACCTGCCGGGAGTGGGGATTGAATCACATGCGGTTCCACTCGTTTTGTCCGCCGGAAGCAGCGTTCGTCGCGGCGGATGAACTCGGGTTTTATCTCCAGCCCGAATGCGGGATGTGGAATGAATTCAACCCCGGCTCGCCCATGGAGGCGATGCTCTACGCGGAAACCGAGCGCATCATCAGGGCCTACGGCAATCATCCGTCGCTGGTGATGCTTTCAGCGAGCAACGAGCCGAAGGGACGCTGGAAGGACGTGCTGCCGAAGTGGGCTCAACATTTCCACACGGCGGACTCGCGGCGGCTCTACACCAGTGGCACGGGCTTTACGGATGCGGATGCGCCCGGGCCGTTGGACCGCGTGGATTACACGGCGACCGCGCGATTCGGGCCGAATCGCATTCGTGGCGAATCCGCATGGTTCGGTCGCGATTACGCGAGGTCGCTACAGGGAGTCAACGTACCTGTGGTGTCACACGAGTTGGGCCAGTGGTGCGCCTATCCCGATTACGATATTATCAAGAAATTCACCGGCTACATGCGGCCCGGCAATTACGAGATTTTCCGGGACTCGCTGGCCGCGCACGGGCTGCTGGACAAAGACAAGGATTTTGCCTGGGCGTCGGGCCGGTTTCAACTTGCGTGCTACAAGGAGGAGATCGAATCCAACCTGCGCACGCCGGGCCTCGGCGGGTTCCAATTGCTGGACTTGCACGATTACGTCGGGCAGGGCACGGCGTTAGTCGGCCTGCTCGACACGTTCTGGGGACCGAAGGGCTATGTGACGCCGGAAGAGTTCCGCCGGTTCTGCAATACGACGGTGCCGCTGGCGCGGTTGCGGAACAGGGTGTTCACGACGGCTGATCCGTTTGATGTTGACGTGGAAGTGGCCCACTTCGGCGCCGAGCCCATCGCCAACGCTGTTCCCATCTGGCAAATCACCGACGGTGCCGGCAAGGTAGTAGCCAAGGGTGCGTGGCCGGCCCGGACGATTCCCATTGGTAAGAACTTTGCATTGGGCAAGGTCACGGTGGATTTGTCGAAACTGGCAGCGCCGCAGGCATACAAACTGGTGGTCTCACTTCAAGGAACACCATTCACAAATGATTGGGAGTTCTGGCTGTATCCGTCTCAAGCCAGCGACACGGCATCGCCGGATCTGCTGGTGACCAGTTCATGGGACGAAGCCGAACCACGGCTGGCGGCTGGCGGTCAGGTTCTCCTCCTGCCTCGCAACACGGATCTGGATTGGACCAGTCCGCCGCTCGACACCGTGCCAGTTTTCTGGAATCGGCTCATGAATCCGAATTGGGGACGCATGTTGGGACTCTGGTGCGACGCCAAGCATCCGGCGCTTGCGGAGTTTCCGACCGGGGCGTACTGCGATTGGCAATGGACGGAGCTGACAACGCGCCGCGTGCGTGCCGTGAATCTGGATCGTTTGCCGCGCGATCTTCAGCCAATCGTTCAAGTCATTGATGATTGGAACCGGAACTGGAAACTCGGTCTGATTTTCGAGGCGAAGGTTGGCGCCGGCCGCCTGCTGGTCTGCTCCATCGACATTGCGAGCGACCTTGCCAACCGGCCCGTCGCCCGGCAGTTGCGGCGGTCGCTGCTCGACTACATGGCCGGCGCGCGGTTCCAGCCACAGGTTGCGGTGTCCGCCGCGGAGTTCCGCGGGTTATGGTTCGATTCACAGATCATGCGCCGGCTTGGCGCAACGGTTCAAGCTCCCGGCGGGAATGCGAACAGCGCCATTGACGGCGATCCCAACACCTTTTGGTCGGTGGGCGGCCCGGGACGCGGTGGCGCGCCCGCGCCAGCAAGCAATCAGCCACGCGAACTGACCATCACCTTCCCGGCGCCGGTGGCGATGAACGGATTGATTTTCATGGCACGGCAGAACGATCGCAACCACGCCGGCGACATCCGTGGCTACAAAGTCGAAGTGAGCGATGACGGCCAGCAATGGCGCGAAGTCCTGCGCGGCGAGTTGGCTTCGACGTGGAATCCGCAGCAGGTGCGCTTCCCGCAAACCGTCACGGCGCGACATTTGAAGTTCACGGCGCTTTCCGGTTTTGGCAACGACGCGTCCACCGCGCTGGCCGAGTTGGCGGTGATCTACGCCGGGCCGAAGCTGGCGGACAACGGGCCGGGCACGATAGAATACCAGCGTGTTCGGAGTGCGACGCCAGACGTTGATGAAGGAACGGGCGCCTCCGTCGCACCGACGAATGCGCCTCCCCGCCACCAATGACCTGCCGTTGGCGGCGATGGCCGAGCGGCTGCGCTGGGAAACGACGATGAGCGCTCTGCCGTTCTGGGCGCGGTTTTATGAGATCGAGACGAATTAGCTGATCTCTTCCGTCCGTGACTGCCTCAACAAATACGACAGCGCCTCCTCGGTGGCCGGGTTGGCCGTGATCTGCGCCGTGCCGAAGTTGGCGGGGATATCACCAAAGGCGGGAGCAACCGGGGTCACAAGCCAAACAAACGCTTTTCTTGATGCTTGCCTCTGGGTTAGGTTGCGGGCACTCTGTTCTGCGAACGCGAGGATGATGACCTCTGTGAAAAGCCAATCCAGAATCCTTCCCATTCTTCTATTTGCAACGGGCTTGATGGGGACGCCTTTGTCGGCGGCTCCGGATGCGTCGTGGGTGCGTAGCGATTATCGTCCGGGCGATTTCAAGCTCGTGTACGGCGGGGACGCGGCGGACATCGTCGTTTCGCCGGTAGACTTCCAAGTCGTGCAGATCGCCGCCAGCGGCCTCGCGGCCGACATCGAGCGCGTCACCGGAAAGAAACCAGTGCTGCGCACCCAGGCGGATGGTCTGACCGGGCACGTGGTGCTGGTGGGGACGCTGGGCCGGAGTCCGGTCATCGACGCCTTGGTGCGCGACAGGAAACTCGACGTGAGCGCGGTGCGGGGCCAGTGGGAGAGTTTTTTGATCGCGACGGTGGCCGAACCGTTGCCCGGCGTAAGCATGGGTCTGGTGATCGCCGGTAGCGACCGTCGCGGGACGGCCTACGGCGTTTACGAATTGTCAGAGGCGATCGGCGTATCGCCGTGGTACTGGTGGGCGGATGTCGCGCCCGACCGCCGCGAGAACCTCATTGTTTCCGCGGGAACGCGCCGTTCCGGCCCGCCCTCGGTGCAGTATCGCGGCATCTTCCTCAACGACGAGGACTGGGGATTGCAGCCGTGGGCGGCAAAAACTTTCGAGCCTGAGACGGGCGACATCGGCCCCAAAACCTACGCGCGGATTTGCGAGTTATTGCTGCGGCTCAAGGCCAACACGCTGTGGCCGGCCATGCACTCGTGCACCAAGGCGTTCAACATTTATACTCAAAACAAAATCGTCGCTGATGACTACGCGATTGTCATGGGCTCGTCCCATTGCGAGCCGATGTTGCGCAACAACGTCACCGAGTGGACCGGGCCGCCGGCAGATTTCAATTTCATCAAGAACCCCGAGGGCGTGACGAAATATTGGGAGCAACGCCTCGCCGAGAACGGCCGATTCGACAACATCTACACGCTCGGCATGCGCGGGATTCACGACGGGCCAATGCAGGGGCCGACCAACGCCCCGCAGCATGTGCAGACCCTCGAACGCATCTTCGGGGTGCAACGGGATTTGCTCGCCAAGTATGTTGCGCCCGATGTCACGAAGATTCCGCAGGTTTTCTGTCCCTACAAGGAAGTGCTCGCCTACTACCTGAACGGTCTGAAGGTGCCGGAGGACGTGACGATCGTCTTCCCCGACGACAATTTCGGTTACATCCGCTATTTCCCATCGGCGGAAGAACAGCAGCGGCGCCGTGGCGGATTCGGCGTTTATTATCACATCTCCTATCTCGGCAGTCCGCTCTCCTATCTCTGGCTCGAAACGACGCCGCCCGCGCTGATCTGGGAGGAGATGTCCAAGGCGTACGACCACGGCATGCGCAAGCTCTGGATCGTCAACGTCGGCGACCTCAAGCCGGGCGAAATCGGCATGGAGTTCTTCCTGCAGATGGCATGGGACATCACGAAGTGGCGTCGGGACAACCTGCCTGACTTCCTCAAGCAGTGGGCGCGGCGCGAGTTTGGCGCCGAGCATGCCGCTGAGATTGCCGCAGTGATGGATGAATACTATCGGCTCGGCTACGCGCGCAAACCGGAGCACCTGCAGTGGTATCTGCCCAACGAGCAGCCGCAGCCGAGCGCGCTGACCGCGATCGACTACGGCGACGAGGTTCAGGCGCGGCTCGACGCTTACGGAGATACCGTCGCCCGCGCCAATCGCCTGTACGCCGCGATGCCGGAAAATCACAAAGACGCTTTCTATGAACTCGTGACCTATCCCGTGCGCGGCGCCGCGCTCGCGAACGAGCGCTTTTTCTCCGCGGAGAAAACCGTGCTTTACGCCGCGCAGGGCCGGGCGAGCGCGAGCGACTGGGCGCGACGGGCGGCGGATGCCGACGCCCAAATGAAAACGGAGACGGCCTTCTTCAACGAGCAGGTCGCCGGCGGCAAATGGCGGAGGATGATGTCCATCGAACCGTCCAGCAACCAATGGCGCAGCCTGCGTCCCGCGCCGTGGAGTCCGCCAACCGTTTCAGTCGAAGCGCCCGCAGCCGCCGGACTTGGGGTGGCCATCGAAGGACGACGCGAACCGGTCCGCGAAGGCGAAAAGGATGCCGCGCTTCCCACGCTCAACGTGTTCACCCGCGATGCGCGTTTCATCGACGTCTTCAACACCGGTCGGGCACCCGCCGAATGGTCTGCGAAGGCGAGCCACGATTGGATCAGGATCAGCCAAGCCGCCGGCAATCTGCGTGATGACGCGCGCTTCCGGGTCTCCATCGATTGGGACAAGGCCCCGAGAGGGGAACACGTCGCAGGCACGGTGGTGATCACCGGGGCTGGCGCGACGCGCATCGTCAACGTGCCCGTGTTCAACCCCGAGTCGCCGCGGCCTCCGCAGGTGGCGGGTTTTGTCGAATCGGGCGGTGTTGTGGCGATCGAAGCGGAGCATTACGCGAGCAAGACTGACCGTGGAGGCGCGAGTTGGCAGGTGATTCCCGGGCTTGGCCGCACGGACGACGCGGTGGCGGTCTTCCCGACTACTACGTCCAGCGTCGAGCCGGCCAAAGTCGTGACGGATGCCCCGGTGCTCGAATACCCGGCGTATCTGTTCACGACCGGCAAGGTGGCGGTGACGTGTTATCTCGTGCCCACTCATCCGCTGAAGTTTGGACAAGGGCTGCGGTATGCCGTCGGCTTTGATCACGGGACGCCGCAGGTGGTCATCGTGAAAACCGAGGTGCAAACCCCGGCGTGGTCACGGAACGTGTTGAATGCTACGACCACGGCCTCCACGACGCTCGAAGTCGCCGCCGCCGGTCCGCACGTGCTGAGAATCTACATGATCGATCCCGGCGTGGTGTTGGACAAGATTGTGATTGATGCCGGCGGCGCACGGCCCAGCTACCTCGGCCCGAAGGAGACGAAAGTCGCCACTTCGATCAAAGAGTAAACGTCCGTCCACCCGGCTTCAGCGGAGAGATACGATCAGTCCGCGTTTGAACCACGCGTCGGCTGATTTGCCGGCTTGCGCTCAGGTTCTTCAATCCTTCCTTTGCGGTTGAGGCCGAAGGACGCGCGGGCGACAAGAAACCAGCCGATTCCTTGAACAGGCGAAAACTCAATTGAAGAATAATGAGGGCCTGTTGCCCAAATGACTTTTCCGGTTGTAGCCGCGCTTCTGCGAAGTGTACCTCTGGGGTCACTGGGGTCAGGTCTATCTATTATTCATTCTGCTTGACATGGGGGGCGAATCAGCGATAGCGTTCGGGTGATGGCACGACCGATTCGCATTGAGGTGGCGTGGGGCTGGTATCATGTCACGGCTCGGGGCAATGAGCGGCGACGGATCTTCGCCGATGAGAAGGATCGGTTGCAGTTTGTCGAGTTGCTGGAAGAGGGGACGGAGCGGTTTGGCCTGCGGCCGCACGCGTATGTGTTGATGGACAATCATTACCACCTGCTGGTGGAAACGCCCCAGACCAATCTCTCGCAGGCGATGCAATGG
>Ga0116116_1000433_pt1 | contig 46218 bp, 47 predicted proteins | sample June2015DPH_10_1_FD_89722 | JGI IMG/M metagenome (GOLD analysis project Ga0116116, IMG submission 89722) | Peatland microbial communities from SPRUCE experiment site at the Marcell Experimental Forest, Minnesota, USA - June2015DPH_10_150 | ecosystem: Environmental > Terrestrial > Soil > Wetlands... | reverse complement strand
CATCGCAGGCAGATTCTGCATTTCAACGTCACGCGGCATCCGACGAGCGCCTGGATCATTCAGCAGTTGCGAGAAGCATTCCCGTATCAACCCGCTCAGAAGTTCTTGATCTTCGATCGCGATGCCAAGTACGGCTTCGAAGTCCCGACAGCGGTGCGCTCGATGGCCATGACTCCTGTTCGGACTTCGGTCCGGAGCCCATGGCAGAACGGAGTTGCCGAGCGCTGGATCGAGAGCTGTCGACGCGATTTGTTGGATCACGTCATTGCGATGAACGAGCCGCACTTGAAGCGACTGCTCACCGAGTATGTTGCTTACTACCACGAAGACCGAACGCATCTTGGGCTGCGCAAGCAAACTCCATTTGATAGGCCGAGAGTGGAAGCCGCCACCTTCTCCAGAGTGATTTCGCAAGCACGGCTGGGCGGCTTGCATCACCGCTACGACCGGGCTGCCTAGAGAACGTCGTGAATTCAAATTCAGGAGGGGAATTTTTTGCCTTCGCGAGGACAGATCGAGTGCTTTCGGGCGTTCCAACCCCATAGGACGCCCGAGGAGGATCAACGAAGAAGCAATGCACGCGCGTACTCAAGGCCCTTTTGAGTTTTGGCGAAGGACAGGTATCAAAAATGAAAGTCCTACGCCCCTCGTCAGGAGTTCTTTTCGGCAAGGAAAGTCCTTGCTCTGCGTGAAGATCTTCACTTCAAATCTCCCGTAACCGTAAGATTATAAGCCTTTTGTTTTACTGCATGAGCGTTGTGTTAGTCAGAAATATATGCTATTATTTCTGACAGTAGGAGGGAGTTTCATGTTGACAGGCACAAACACTGCGAAATCCGTTTGGAGAAAAATTCGAGCCAAGCATCGCGGCTGGGTCTTCACACCGAGAGAGTTCGCGTCCTTGGGAAGCCGTGCCGCTATTGATCAAACGCTGTCTCGCTTCCATCGAGCCGGCAAGATTCGCCGTCTCGCCAGGGGCATCTATGAGTTTCCTCGCGTCCACCCACGCATCGGCGTTCTGTCCCCGTCACCGGAGGCGGTCGCCAAAGCGGTGGCAGCGAAAACCCATAGCCGAATCACCGTCTCCGGGGCAACTGCTCTGAACCAGTTGGGACTCTCCCCGCAGGTTCCCGTGAAAAATCTCTATCTGACCGAGGGGCCATCACGTACCGTGCGCATTGGAAATCAAACAGTTACCCTGAAACATGTCGCGCCTTCCAAAATTATCGGAGCGGGAACGGAGGCCGGCATCGTCATCCAAGCTGTCCGGTCACTCGGAAAGAAGGGAATTGGTGAACTCCCTGCGCAGGCTCTTGCGAAACGGCTTCCGCCTGGAGTCAAGGCAGCCGTAAAACGTCTCACACCGGATGCACCCGCATGGGCACAGCCGCTTCTGCACCAGATCACCGCGTGACATCGCCCCATGGACACCTTCGCAAAACTCAAACCTACTGAGCGGCAGACTTATTTCCAGGAAACCGCCAGCCGCCGCAATTCCACAACAACAGCAGTTGAAAAAGATTTCTGGGTCTGCTGGACTTTGAAACACCTCTTCGCCTTGGAAGGAATCCCCGAATTTCGTTTTAAGGGTGGAACTTCACTTTCCAAGGTGTTCCAGCTCATCGATCGCTTTTCCGAGGACATTGACATTTCCATCGACCGCGCAGCCTTGGGCTTCTCGGGGGAACGCGGCTTGGCGAATCCCGCGCTCTCCGCCACCAAGAGAAAAGCTCTTGGTGTCGAACTCAGAGCCGCAATTGCCACCGAGGTGAAGTCGAAAATCCTTCCGAAGCTGCACTCCCGGTTCGAGGCGGTCCTCGGCAAACAGGGACGGGCACTCGCACTCTCGGAAGAGCAAACCGAAGAGATGACTCTCGTGTTCCACTACCCGCCTGTGTTTGGATACAAGAGCTACCTGCGGCCGCAAATCAAGATAGAGTTTGGCCGTGGCGACCAGGAACCCAGCCAGAAATCTCCCATCACGCCGTTTGTCGCCGAAGAGTTCCCGGATCTTTTTCGAGAGAAATCTACGACGCTTGCCGTCCTTGATTGTGAGCGTACGTTCTGGGAGAAGGTCACGCTATTGCACGCGGAGAACCACCGCCCCGACCTCGCAAAGCTGAAACCTCGCATGTCCCGCCACTGGTCCGATGTGGCCGTCATGAGCACGGCGGACCGGTTCAAGGACGACAAGCTCTCCACCCAAATGCTCCGGGAAGTGATCCGGTTCAAGCAAATCTACTTCGCGGCGAGTTGGGCGCACTACGAAACCGCGTTGCCCGGGACATTCCAGGTTCTCCCGAATGACAATCTCGCGAAGGTTCTCCGGGACGACTACGCGCAGATGAAAGAAATGTTTCCGGTGGCGTCCCTTTCCTTTGACGAAATTCTTAAAAACCTCGAAACGCTACAGACACGCCTCAACTCCTTGAAGTTCCCACCGTAAGTTCTTCTCGCCCCCTCGTACGCAGCTTCGAGCTTCGACAGCCATCCGCCGTGCTGGTAAAACCTGCGCCGTGCCCATCCGCTCCTGCCATCAAAATTGCTTTTCTCTCAACTCCGAAGAACGCACACGCCGGGGCCATGACGGCGCGGATGGCTAGGCGCCTTCCCCCCCACACTAAAGACACTTCGGAAATTCACATGGCCCAGGACAACCTGTTCCAGCTCGAGGCGCGGCAATCGGCAAACTTGGGCCTGAATTGAGTTTGATCGAGGACAAATCAGGTCCAACACCGTGTGCCGTGACGCATGACATAGCCTGTCGCAACAACGAGATAGGCTTTTTGCAACCGCCATGTGCGTTGCTTTTAGGTCAAGAACGCGAACGCGACCGGTCTCCGGTTGGTTTCGCCGTCTCACTGCATATTCCGTCTTCACAACAGGTTACGGCGCCAAGCAGCCCCGCTGCGAACAAAGAGAGCAGTTTCTGGAATTCTTGCCCGACCGGTGCGACAGTCCTCTGCACCTGAGGCGATCACATCGATTCCGCCTGAGATTCAGCTGCCATGTTCAGAATATCCGACACAATCCGGCGAACGCAGACAGTGGATGGAGGAATTCTCCTCGACATTCATCACGGACAGATGTTTTGCCTGAATATTCTCGGGGCCAAAATCCTCGAACTCATGCAACAGGGATACGACGAGTCACGCATCGCCGACGAAATCAGCCGCGACTACCAAGTGCCCAGAGATGCGGTGCGCGCGGACGTTCTCGAGTTTATTGAAAGCCTGCATAAGCACCACGTCCTGGCGATTCGATCCGCCGACGTCCCATGAGGACTCGACCCTAGAAAGGACGCTCATGGAATCACTTCACGAGACCTGCGAGAGCTACAGATTGATTGTCACCCGGCGAAATGCTTCCGAGGTTCTCCTATCGCCGAATGGCTCCGACTGGGCGCTTCCTCGGGTTGAAATTCACCCGCAACAAAGGGTCGCCGAACAGCTGGCATCAGAGGTCAGCAGGGAGTGGGGACTCCAAAGCTACTGCTTATTTGTTCCAAGCCATCGGACATCGGGTCAAAACGGAGAAGCAAGGTGCGCCGTCATGGAATCTGTCACGCACAACGGCAAAACCCCCGCCGGAACCTACTGGATGCCGCGCACCGTAGCCACTGGCCGCGGCGCTGCGGAAGAAGCCGGAGCGATCAGGGAATCGCTCGAGGAACTTGATTCTTACGCAAGAGGCGAGAGACCGGGGCCATTCGCGAGGCCCGGCTGGTTGCGGGAACTCTTCAGCTGGACTCAAGAACAAGTGGCTCCGCTAGGTCTCCGAGTAACCGGCGGCTTCCGACAATTGAACGCGAGCCCAACCTTCAGCCTTATCCGCCTGGAAACCGATGATGGTGCTCTTTGGTTCAAGGCCACCGGAGAGCCCAACTCCCATGAGCTACCTGTTTCTCTGCTTCTCGCTCGGCTTTTTCCGGGCCATGTCCCTCGGATCCTGGGAGTCCACCCATCTTGGAATGGCTGGTTATCCGCGGAAGCTTCGGGGACCGCACTCGATGAAATCTCAGACTGTTCTGCCTGGGAGCGAGTCGCGGAGGGGCTTGCAGAACTTCAAATCGCATCCATTGGTAAGAGCGCTGAACTGCTGGAAGGGAAATGCAAAGATTTGCGGCTCCCTAAACTCGTGAAATGCATCGATCCCTTCCTTGCTCGCATGGCCGAATTCATGACAGCTCAGGAAAAGCCATCTCCGGCGCCTCTCTCGACCTCAGAGCTTGTTTCTCTCGGTGAAGGACTCAAGGAAGCATGTTCCCTGCTCCAGAGTTTTGGCCTCCCGGACACCCTCGGCCAGATCGACTGCAATCCCGGAAACATTTTTGTGTCCCCGGATCGCTGCGTGTTTCTTGACTGGGCGGAGGGCTGCGTCAGCAATCCACTCATCACGTTTGAGTACCTCCGCGAGCATATCGGGCGCAGCAGTGTACAGGAGCCTTCGGCGCTTGAGCGTCTCACTGCCGCTTATATCAGGCCTTGGAGTTCTTTCTATCCGCCTTACGACCTCGCGCGCGCGCTGGCCGTTTCGCCCCTGATCGCCGTATTTACCTATGCCATTGCGAGCGATGCCTGGCGCGCGCCGGACTCCATCTACAACCCTGAACTTGCAGGGTACTTCCGTAGTCTCACGAGGCGCATGCACCGCGAGTCCATCCATGCGGCGGAAAGGAGCGAGGTATGCCTGGACTAACCCTGGCTCCTCCGCTTACAGCCATCGAGCCGGTCACCGAGATCCTTCACGGTGTGCCCATCACGGATCCCTACCGATGGCTCGAAGACCAGGACTCTCCCCGAACTCGCCAGTGGATCGAAGAGCAGACCCGATACGCCCGGGGCTATCTGGACCACATCCCGAGCCGAGAAAACATCCGGAAGCGCATACGGGAATTCCTCGCCGTCGAAACCTACGACTCACTCCAAAAAGTCGGCAACCGCTATTTCTTCCGGAAGCGCCTGCCGGTGCAGGAACAGCCTTGCATTTATATGCGCGAAGGAGCCGATGGAGAAGACCAGCTGCTCGTGGACCCCGCCGAGCACGGCGCAGGAAAATACATGGCGGTAAAACCCCTGCGTGTTTCACCGGACGACCGGCTGCTGCTCTTCGAGGTCAAAGAAGGCGGGGAACGCACGGGAACCTTCAAGCTTCTGGACATCGAAAGCAGGGGAACTCTGCCGGATGTTCTTTCCCGAGGGTATTTGCGGGGCTTTGTGTTCGCGCCGGATGGAAAGAGCTTCTACTACGTCCATGAGCCAATGGACTCAAAGAGGCCCTTTTATCGAGCTGCCTATCTCCATGTCTTGGGTACCAACTTTGAAGACGATCGGGAGATCTTCTGCGCTGGTGAAGATGAAAAGCTTCGGGTGTGTCTGATCTCCGATGCCCAGCGCCTAGGATTCCTTGTCTATCGGTTCCTAGAGAAGACCCGGACGGACTTCTACCTGAAACCTTGGGAAAGCGACGAGGCCCCCGAGCGGGTCGTCACCAACACCGACTACAGCTTTGGTCCGCTGCTCCTGCGCAGCAGAATCCTGGCCATCACTGATCGCTACGCGCCCAATCTGCGGATCGTGGAATTGCGGCCCCGGCCCGAGGAAGAGCCTGAATGGGTGGATCTGATTCCCGAAAGCGAGGGCCGGATTCAGCAATGGGCCGTAGTTGGAGAGCGGATCCTTGTCTCCTATATCCGGGAGACTGCTCTGCAGGTCTCGATCTTCGACCTCGCGGGAAACCAGACCGGCGAGATACCTGTTCGCACCGGCGAGACTGTGCGGATCACGGGAGCATCGCCCGAGAACGGCGAACTCTTCCTCGAATCGGAATCCTTCGCCGAGCCGGTCGCGATCCACCGCTACTCGCCGAGGGAAGGGAAACGCATCCCCTGGGCGAAGAAAACAGTTCCGTTCGATTCTGCGAGATACCAACACATTCAGGTGCGGTATGCGTCGAAAGACGGAACGGAAATCCCGATGTTCCTGGTGGGCCGTCGCGATGTGCTCGCAAGTGACTGCCATCCGACGATCCTTACTTCTTATGGCGGATATGGCGTATCGATGACCCCGCAGTTCAGCGTCTTCGTCGCCTTCTTGATCGAACGAGGGTGCCTCTTCGCCTTGCCCAACATCCGGGGAGGGTCGGAGTTCGGAGCGGAGTGGCACAAAGCAGCCAAGCGGCGCAACCGCCAGACCGCCTACGACGATTTCCTTTCGGCAGCGGAATGGCTCATCCAAACGGGACGAACCTCTGCAGACAAGCTGGCCATTTTCGGTGGATCGAATTCCGGGCTGCTCGTCGGCGCGGCCATCACGCAGCGGCCGGAGCTCTTCCGCGCGGTCGTCTGCATGGTGCCGATGCTGGACATGCTCCGGTACCACCTCTTCGACAACGCGCATGTCTGGAAAGAGGAGTTTGGCACTGTAGACGACCCAGACGACTTCGCTGTTCTCGCGAAATACTCGCCCTATCATCGGGTCCGGGATGACGTGGCGTACCCGGCCACCATGATTGTCTCCGGCGACGCCGACCGCAATTGCAATCCTCTCCACGCCCGCAAAATGACCGCCCGGCTGCAAACGGCCAGTGCATCGCCACACCCCATATTCCTCGACTACAGCAAGTTCCGCGGACATTCTCCCGTGCTTCCCTTGAGCGAACGAATTGAAGCGCTGACGGATCGCATGGCGTTTCTCTGTGACCAGTTGCAGCTGCCGGTGTAAGGGCGGAGGTCTTCGTTATGTCGTTTCTTGTCTTGCAAGCGTACTTGAAGCTGATTCATTTCGATCTCTATTTGGCGCGAGGCAACTTCGCAGCGCTCTACCAGATGGTCCGCAAATATCCGCTCGGAAAGCAGGCGCCTGCTTCAGCTGCGGTCGAGCGCATCTGCTCGGCGATGGACATGGCTTGCATCTGGTATTGGAAAGAAGCCCTGTGCCTGCAGCGGTCCGCGGCTACGGCTTGCCTTCTGAAGAAATATGGCGTCCCGGCGCAAATGGTCATCGGCGCTCAGCAGATGCCGTTCAAGGCCCACGCGTGGGTGGAAGTCGACGGCCGCGTGGTCAACGACAAACCGTACACGCCCGAAATGTACGCGGTGCTGGACCGATGCTGAGTACGTAGCGAACAGCAGAAGCGAAGGACACAAGTTATGAGCGTCCAGTTTGGAAGATGGAATATCGACGGCAAGCCCGTGGACCGGGACTATCTCGAAAAGGCTAGGGCAACCATCGCTCCCTACGGCCCTGATGAAGCCGGTTCCTATTTGAAGGGAAACATCAGCATCCTGTACCACGCGTTCCACACCACTAAGGAATCACGGCGCGAAACACAACCACACCTCACGGCATCCGGCGCCGTTATCACATGGGACGGCCGCCTGGACAACCGCGCGGAACTCATCGGTCAATTAAAAGATGGTCTGACCTTTGATTCCACGGACGTCTCGATCGTGGCGGCAGCCTATGAAGAATGGGGAACCGGCTGCTTTGCGAGGCTCATTGGGGATTGGGCACTTTCCGTATGGAGCCCAAACAGCCGCTCGCTGATCCTCGCCAAGGATCCCATCGGCACGCGCCATCTCTACTACGCGTTCGACAAAAACCAGGTTACCTGGAGCACCATTCTCGATCCGCTCGTGCTGTTTGCGGGAAGGGCCTTCGCGCTGGAGGAGGAGTACATCGCGGGCTGGCTGTCGTTTTTCCCGGCGACTCATTTGACACCCTATGTAGGAATCCATTCGGTTTCGCCGTCCTGCTTCGTCATCGTGGAACCAGAGCGGCAGACGATCAGCAGGTACTGGGATTTCGATCCTGCGAAGAAAATCCGTTACCGCACCGATGGCGAATACGAAGAGCACTTTCGCGCCGTCTTTGCTGAAGCCGTCCGGCGCAGGCTCCGCTCGGACAACCCCATCCTCGCCGAGCTAAGCGGCGGCATGGATTCTTCCTCCATCGTTTGCATGGCGGATACCATCATCGCCCGCGGAGCCGCCGAAACGCCGCGGCTCGATACCATCTCCTACTACGACGACTCCGAGCCCAACTGGAACGAGCGCCCCTATTTCACAAAAGTGGAAGAGAAACGCGGCCGCACCGGCTGCCACATCGACGTTGGTTCGCAAGAGTCTTTCAAGTTCGGATTCGACAACGACCGCTTCGCTGCCACTCCCAGCTCGGGCGGCCGTCCCAACGAAGCCAGCCGTCAATTTGCGGCTTGCGTCACCTCGCAAGGGAATCGCGTCGTACTCTCCGGTATCGGCGGCGACGAAGTCACCGGCGGCGTGCCAACGCCCGCACCAGAGCTTGAGGATCTTCTGGCAAGAGGCCAGTTTAGGAGGCTCGCGCACCAACTGAAAGTTTGGGCACTCAACAAGAGAAGACCGTGGTTCTATCTGTTCTTTGACGCGGCTCGGGGATTTTTCCCTCCGGCTCTCGTCGGTGTCCCAAAGCACAAGCGCCCAGCGCCGTGGCTCAATCCAACCTTCGTCAAGCGGAATCGCCCGGCCCTGCAAGGTTATGAAAGCAGGTTGAAGTTCTTCGGCCCCCTGCCAAGCTTTCAGGAAAACGTCTCCACATTGGAAGCATTACAAAGACAACTGGCATGCGATGCCCTTCCCTCACAGCCGCCCTACGAAAAGCGCTACCCCTATGTCGACCGCGGTCTCCTCGAATTCATGTCCGCCGTCCCTCGCGAACAACTCGTCCGACCCGGCCAGCGTCGCTCCCTGATGCGTCGCGCGCTCACAGGCATCGTCCCGGACGAGCTCTTGAATAGGAAGAGGAAGGCGTTTGTCGTCCGATCGCCGATGGCCGCCATTGCAACAGAGTGGTCTCGCTTCGCTGAGCTGACTCAGCACATTGGCAGCAGCTCGCTTGGGATCGTTGACCGGCAGAGCTTCGGGAGTGCCTTGCAAGACGCTCGCAATGGCAAGGAGATTCCCATGGTTCCCTTGTTGCGAACTCTGTACTTCGAGCTCTGGCTGAAGGGGTCCGAGCATTGGAAAACGACGAGCCGTGCTGAGGCCTTCGAACGCAAGCTGGCTTGTGAAACGACAAGAGCAGCAAATGGCGAATGGGAGTCCGCCTGACCTAGGAGAATGCCATGAAATACGAGCGGCCTGTTTGTCACCTATACCGCTCTCTGCTGAATGCCGTTCAGAGTGCGGAAAAATGCGCTTATCTACTCACAGACACTATCTTGCAATACGCTTCCTCCGCAAACGGGTATGAAGCTGACGAATGAAGACAAGGCGCTGCGTGGGGGGCTGTCGCTCAATGAAGACAAGGACTAAGGCAAGGAAAGTCCAGCTCTGCGCTATGCAGTTGGAGACTGAGCATTTTGACTCTGTTCAGCTGGAAGAGAGCAGCCAATCAAATTCGCTTGCCATAGACAGTTTCAGCTAGCTGAAGACGTGAACACCAAAATAGAAAGGAGGTGAAACAAATGAAATACGAAAAGCCTCAGGTCGTTGAAGTAGGTTCGGCTCTGGCTTCAGTGCACTCAGCGTCGGGCAAAGGTAACCACCCGACGACCGATATGCCTCAGGGCTATCCGACCAACGGCGCGTACGAAGCCGATGAATAGCACGATGGCGGAACGCTCGCGACCCAGCGGGCGTTCCGTCGCACTAACGCAGTCTGGGGTTCAAAGGTCAATCGGGAGCGGAACACTGAAATGGAAAGGAGGTGAAACAAATGAAATACGAAAAGCCTGAAATCGCAGAAGTGAATTCGGCTCTGTTTGCTGTTCAGGCCGGTCTGAAGGGCTCAAGTTCGTCGTTGGATAGGGTCCAATTCGAAACGATCGGCGCGTATGAAGCTGATGAATAGTCTCATGACGGAGCGCTCGCCAGCCGGTGGCGCTCCGTCGCTCCAACACATTGGACGAATTTAGCCTTATTCCCAACAAAGAGCTACAGAGTTTCCGAAGCGCTTTGGGGCGGCAGTGCAAGAGACGCGCTTTCGCGGCGCCGCTCGAAGCGGGTCTCGTCAAGAAGAGAAGTTAAAAACAGAGGCAGGTGACACCATGAAGTGCGAAACACCTCGGATCGTGCTCCGAACACCGAACATGACGGCAAATCGCGCGGGATGCAAAGCGCTGGCCTTCGTGTGGGGCTGCTTTCTTGTTATATCGACCGGCGCGTACGAGGCTGACGAAAAAGAAACCGTTCGAGCCAGTGCCGGCGGTCTTGTCCGGTTTCGCTCTTCAGTCATACGCGACGGTAGGAGTGTCGACTCCGCAGACGGGTCAGGTATCACTCCTGAGCGACGCCTGTGCGCGATGAAATCTTGGGCTGACCTATGGCTTTAAGTATCTAGCTAGCCAATCGATCATACGATTGGAAAAATCCAGTTGATTTGCGTAGCTCCAAACCATGGGAGTATGACTTTCACCTTGATACTTCGCGTATTGAACCTGCTTTCCAAGCCTTCGCAATCCCACGAATAGTTCGTCTCCGAGAAAGGAAGCGACGGTTGTGTCTTCTGCGCCATGAACAATCAGGAGAGGGGTACTGACACGATCCAGATAGAAGAACGGTGAATTATCAATATAGCGCTGACGGAATTGCCAAGGCGTTCCGCCCAACAGACCCTGGCCCCCTTCCATGACTGCGGTTTGATAGGCGGTTCCGTCTCGGCTCATTTGGCCATATGCGCTAATCAGGTCACTTTGGCCATCGGCGGTCATCGCCGCTTTAAACCGCGTGGTCTGAACAATCAAGCAGAGCGTGGAATACGCTCCGTAGCTATGCCCCATTACTCCGAGCCGTCCGGGATCGGCGATTCCCATCTCGATGACTCTGTCCACGCCAGGCAATACCGTCTTCGCCAAATCCGCCATCGGGGTGCCCGTGTGTTGCGGCGCATCGGGCATAAGGACGGCATAGCCGCGCGTTGCAAATAGCTGCATATTGAAAGGGCCCTCGTATCCCAAGCCGAAATGATTGATTTGATCCGAAAGCGAAAGTCCACCGTAAACCCAAACGACCAGCGGGTAACGCTTGCCCTCTTCATAGTTAGAAGGCAAAAGGAGCGCTCCCCTGAGACGCTCGCCATCGTCGCTTAGCCACTCAATCAGGCGGCCGGATCCCATCGGGACCTTGTCAAATTGCGGATTTAGATGCGTGAGGCGTCTAGCCGTCCGGAATGCCGGGTCGCTGATCCAGAGGTCGGGACTGTGCTGGGCGTCTTCCGCGTAAAATGCGATGTTGCGTCCATCCTTAGTCACGTCGACGAATTGCCATTCCTTGATGTGAGCGCACGTATAGCACTCCCCTCTATCCATCAGCCTGGAACTGGTGCCATGCTCCAAGTCAACCTTGTAGAACCCATCTTGTTTCCCTGAATCATCGTGCGTTACGACAATTGTTTCTTGCTCATGAGGTGACATCCACCAAAGGTTTCCGGACCGTCGGATGAGCCGAACGATTCTGCGACCGGCGATTTCAGCGACCCTCTCGGCTCTGCTTTGTTCCACAGCGGACAACCACAGGGCACCATCACGCAGGAAATAAACCCTGGTTCCCTTTGCATCCCAAACGGGTAGCCCTGCCTCATAAGCCGACCTCGTTTCCGATGCCGGCAATGCTGATATATTCTGCGAGCCGCCCGTGTCTACACCAACGATGTAGCAATCGAATGTGCGCTCCTCCATACCACCATTGCGGAATGCCAACCGCGTACCGTCGGGAGACCAGCTGAATGCTGCACCGTCATAGTCAAGGCGGATGTCAGACTCCAGAACTCGTTCTTTTCTTGTGTCCATCACGATTGTGGCTAGATCGAAAAGAGTCTGCTGTGAACCAGGTTTTTCGAAGCGCTTCGGGATCGTATACGCGACGCGCAAACCGTCGGGCGAGGTTCGATAGTAAGCAATCCTCTCTCCCTGAACGATTGGACTGGAACTCCCATCGGTGACGTTGACCAAGATCAGGTCACGGAGAAAGAGGTCCAGATCCCAGGGATCGGATCTCGGGCCATTTCCGTCGTGCGACGATTGGGCACCAGAGTCGTATAGAACTACAGTCGAATCGGGATTCCTGCCGGGGGCTGCCTCTGCGTCCTGTTGGCCGGCGGGGGGCGACTTTTCACGTACTTGTCCGGCAGTTGGGATCTGCTCTGGAAAGGCCGCAATGACAATTTTCCGGCTATTCGGTGTCCACTCAATCTCTTCCGCGTGGATTTTGCGATCGGAGACTTTCCGCAACTCGTTTTTGACGGCATCCCAAATCCAGAGCCTTGCGCGATCGCCTTGTCCCCGATCGGAAAGAAATGCCAGATTGCGTCCGTCGGGAGACCAGGCCGGAAGCCAGTTATTGCCAGTGCCCCCTGTTAGATTTTTTGAATCGCCCGATCCGACATCGAGAACGAAAATGTCGGCCCCCACTGCCCAAGACGGCACACCGGTTTGCGCGTACGATTCCCGAGTAACTGACCGCTTTCGCTGATGATCTTGGACCGCGTACGCCAACCTCTTGCCATCGGGTGAGAAGCGTGCTGGAACTTGACTAAAAGAGCGTACTTTGAGTGCGTCTTCGACAGGCAAGGGAATAGCGTTCTGCTGTGCGCTTGTTGCCTTGGGTAGAGCCAAGCCAAGAAGCGAACCCACCGCTCCAACGATGAGGTTCAGATTGGACCTGCCTAATGAGCGGATTCGCCTCACGGAGTCTGCTTCTCGTTGTCAGAACATCAGCTTGAGCGCAAATTGGATTGAGCGCGGCCCGCCAATTTGATACAAGGAGCTCAAGCCCCCACCTCCAATCAGGCCGCCACTGAGGAATTGGCCCAGATTCTGCGTCGACTGGCCAAACTGCGGATCGTTGAGATTCGGGACGGGTTGTCCGAAGTTGGGGTGGTTGAGCACATTGAACATCTCGCCCCTGAACTGCAACTTGAGCGCTTCACGAATCGGAAAGTCACGATGAACCGCAAAGTCCCACTGTGTGGCGCCGAAGCCGCGGAGAGAATTGCGCCCCAGATTACCCTGGCGAAGAGGATTGCCATTCGAATCCTCTGGCGGGGGGCAGAACGGCCCTATGCTTTGGGAACCGTCTGGGCATCCCCCTGTTACTGCGCCAGGAGTGCCATTGATCGCCTTTCCCCCCGGGTATTGGGGGCCATAGAGGTAGAGCGGAATGCCGGACACAAGATCGGGTCGGACTTGCGCAGAACTGCCATTCAGCAGCTCCGAAAGGTTCGAGTAATAGACGTTAACCGGCGGCGCCGATCGGGCCAGCACGATGGTTTCTACGGACCAGTCACGCAGGAAGGCGTTCGTGAAGGGGTTGATCTTAGGAGCCGGAACGTCATATGTCACACCTGCGGAGAATGTACTTCGAATGTCGAAATCGGAAGGTCCCCGGTTGACACTCTCCGCGATTCCAGGTACGAGCGTGTTGCCGTTTCCGATCGAACCCGCCGACGCGTCGTCGATAGAATGCGCCCAGGTATAGGAGGCCAGCGTCTGGAGGCCGTGGGACAGACGTCTCTGAAATTGAATCTGAAGGGAACCGTAGTCCGAAGTGGCAGCGTTGTCCACCAAGTCTGCCTGAGCGTAGTTTGGGTTTGGATGCCTTATGACCGCCGACTGTATCAATCGTCGCCCTGCGGAGCCAACGTAAGAGACCGATAGCGTCTGAAGCCGGCCTACACTTTGCTCCAGTGCTACATTCCATTCGAGGGAATAGGGAAGCTTAAGATTTGGATCGAAAGCAAGCACTGTCCCGGAACCCGAACCAGGTGGCGTGATCGACGGAGGGGTAGCCGTTGCCGGGTTCAGCGGAAAGTTTCCAAAGCTATACGCGCTTGCTCCAAATGGGTATGCGTTTTGCCCAATTAGGTTTCCCACCTGCTGCGTCGCAAGGTCAAAGAACATCCCGAAACCTCCACGAACAACAGTGCCCCAGTCCTGATTCTGAGAAAGCTGGTAGGCAACGCCGAGCCGAGGTGCCACATTGCCGTAGGGCGTCCTGAATGCGGGTGTTCCAGCCGGGGCTACCGCCAACTGCGAAAGATCCGCGAAGGAGAAACCTATCACCGCCGGAAAAGTCGGTCCGGAAAGAGTCGACGGTGAAAAATCAACATCCCACCGCAAACCATATGTGAGGGACAATCTGGGAGCTATCCGCCAGGTGTCCTGAGCAAAGGCGCCAAGATTGCGGAACAACAACTTGGTGTGAGCGTTGGCCTGCAGGAAAGTGAAAAACGGATTTCCGGATTGGGCAGACGGAACATCTCCGAAGAACGGGGTCTGCCCGTACTGATAAGGTGCAAAGAGCGGCGTCAACCTGCGATAGTCAATCCCGAACTTTAGGCCGTGCGATCCTTTCTGGATGGATACGCTATCAACCAAGTTCCACTGTTGCTGGATATTATTGATATTGTCGCCCACAACGTAAAGACCGTCGCCGGACAACGAAAAGATGGCAAAGCCAAGACGTGCATTACTGCTTGTGTATGGACTTGGCAAGCTTAACGAAGGGAGCAGAACGCCGCCGCCAAACGTGTCGAGAAAGGAGTTGCTTGATCCATTGTTCCTGCTGTAGTTGAAACGCAGATCATTCGTGACCTCTGAAGAGGAAACAAAGGTAGCGCCAACCGTCGCCGTCTGCGTCGTTATGCGCGACACCAAGACGTTGCTCAACGGCGCGTCGGGCGTGGCTGCTCCTCGTTGGGCGTTCTCAGAGGGGGAATAATTGTACCGCCCGAAAAGCGTGACGTGTTCGTTAAGTCTGTGGTCTACTCGCAGGCTATACGCGTCAAGCGACGCAGGATTGGAGAAGCTAGCGTTGAATTGGGCTGAACCTGTGGATTGCTCTCCGGACGGAGGGCATCCGTTTACATTCGGTGTGCACGGGGTGAAAACTTCTGGGCCATTTGGCAGCGGGTAAGCATTCAGATACGGTTGCATTGCGGTTATGGCTCCAGTACGCGCATTGCCGAAGACTTGACAACTGCTATCGCAAGGGACAGTTGTGAGTGTGGTTTGTGGCAATCGAAGGCGAAGTCCCTCATAGGAGAAGAAGAAAAACGTCTTGTCCTTGAGGATCGGGCCGGCGAGGGTGCCACCAAAATCGTTCTGCCGCTCTTCTGATTTAGGAAGAGCAGGGGTAACGCTGGTATTAAACCAATTGTTGGCATCAAGTACATCGTTCCGCAGATAATCAAACAGCGTCCCATGGAACTGGTTCGTGCCTGAGCGCGTGACAATCGAGATCTGCCCACCAGGTGTGCGGCCGAATTCAGGCGCATACGTGGAAGTCTGGATACGAAATTCTTGCAGAGCATCCACCGAAACCAGACTGTTCGTCCCGCCGAGAACACTGAAAGAACCGAGTGCACCGCCGAGCCCATCTCCTTGAAAAAATGCGCTGGTGCCAATATTCCCGCTCACACCATCTACCGTCCAATAATTGGAATTCGCGCGCTGGCCGTTGATGTTGAATTGGCCGGCATCATACCCTGAAGGATTAGCAGCGGTGATGACGACTCCCGGAGCAAGATCAATCAGTGTTTGGAAACTCCTGCCGTTCATCGGCAGGTTTTCTGCGAATTGGCGATCCACGACAGTGCTCACCGCAGCGTTTTCTGTGTTGACCAGCGGCGCGCCGCCTTGTACCGTCACCACCTCAGATGCGGCGCCGATCGGCAGGGTGAAGTTGATTGCGAGCGCGTCCTGAACGTGAATGACAATATCGGGCTTGATAATCGTCTTGAATCCGCTGTTGGACACTTGGATGCGGTATGGTCCTGGCGGAAGGTTGGGCACAACGTAGATCCCCTCTCCGTTCGTCTTGGTGGTGTACTGAACTCCGGTGGCATCATTCACGACCACAACTTCGGCCCCGGCTATTACCGCGCCAGAGGGATCAAGGACAATTCCATTGATGGTTGCATTGGGGGACTGCGCGATCGCTGGGGCAAGGCACAGCAAGCTCAAGACAAGAAGGAAGGTGATTTCACGCACGATGTCTCTCCCGTAGCAAAAGGATCTGGACACACATACTTGGTCTACGCGGGAGATTCCAACGCTTGTATCACTCCCAAACAAGACGGCCATCCTTCTAACTCTGAACAGCTATAGAAAAACTTGGCTAGGGATGATTCGGGTCTACTTTCAAGTAGGCAAAGAGGAGCGGTTTTCCGCTGGGCTTATGGCTTCCGCCATTTGGCTCGACCGTTACGAAGACGGCATTGATCTGTTCCAGCTTTTTCGGATCATCGAATTTCACCACCCATCGCTTCTTGGCGGCGTTGTCTTGGTAGAAGATGCCAAGGCTGGTAGCCTGCTGCTTGTCAAGACCGCGGCTGCCCCATGCCTGAAAGGTGCTGGCGGTTTTGTACTCCGCTTGCTGGTCGAGATCATACGCGTAGAAAACCAGCGACTTTCCCTTGGTATAGAAGACCCGGCCATAAGGTTTTTGCGTCTGCCCGTCACGCGCAACGTCATAGACCTCGGCAATATAAAGGTCCCGAGCCCCCATGAGTTCGCGGATATCTCGGTCGTGGTCAAGCAATTCCTGCTGATTGCCGACCTCCTGCTCCCGGTCACGAAGCTGACCATGCAGCTCCCGGATTTGCGCAGTCAGACTGTCGGCGCGCGATTGCTCCTGCGCGCGTTGCTGCCGCAGGGAATCGAGCTCCGCCTGGGTTTTCTGTAGCGAAGCCTGAGCGATATCCAGTTTCTGCGAATCATTGCTCCGTTCTCGAGCCAGTTGCTGCTTCGCGGCCTCGCCGCTCTCAAGGGAATGTTCCAAAGCGATCTGGGCACTCTTCATCTCGTTCAGAGTCGCCGACAGGCCTGCGATCTGGCGCCGCAGCTCGGCAACCGTTCGGTCCCTATCCGTGAGTTGCGCCTTCAAGACTTCGCGGTCGTGGCCTGCGTCGCTTATCCTTTGCTCGAGAGCATCGACTCTCGTATCGGCAGCGCTGGGTGTCACCCGGACAAGTGCCTGGCCCTTCTGCTTGCCAACTTGAAATGAGTAAATGCCCAATGCGACCGTAAGCACGACGGCGGCCGCGAAGGGCATCCAAACGTAATTCCAATTCACCGGCATCTGGCGGCGACCGTTTCGATGTGGGAATCCTAGCCCGCTGCTTTGTTCAAAGGGTTCTCGTCGCCCGTGTGCCGTTTCCCTGTGTCTCGCCGCAGGGGCCGGAGTCGCTTTGGCGGCCTCGATGGGGATAGAGTCCGGCACCAAGGAGTCACTGCCAGACAGCTGAGAATGGAGCAGAGGCATGCCGATATCGGCGGCAGCCTCGAATTCCTTCAAGGCTTGCCGGCAAGCCGAACATTCCACGAGGTGCGCTTGAAGGTCTTTCTGTTCTTCTTCGGTCAGGTCGCCCGAGGTCGATATGGCGCATAGTTGAAGGAATTTTTCATGTGGTCCCATTTCCGACCACCCTTTGGCCTCCCGATGGTCCCTTTTATTTTCCATAGTGCCGGTTCACAGGCACAGTATGCCCAAACATCTGCTTCCGCAACTTATCCAGGCCGCGGTAGTAGTGGTTCCGCACATTTCCCAGGGGCTGGCCCAGCTTTTGGCCAATTTCCATAAGCGTATAACCATCGAAGAAGTGCAGGCGCAAGGTTTCACGCTGATCCTCCGACAGAGATTCGAGCACCTTGTTGAGACCATTACGCCCAAAGACGGCTTCTGCGGAATAATCGCTCTCTCCGGTCGATTTTCCGACCATATGACCCGTGTTGCTATCGAGCTCCGCCCGCGAATAGAACTGGCGCGCCGTGAGATAACGGCGCCTCTCAATGGCCCGGTGGTAAGCCATCTGGACGATCCAGGAGCGTGCCGAGCTCTTGGAACTGTCAAAGATGGTGCATTTTCGCTGGAGGAAGAGAAAAAGGTCCTGGACGAGATCCTCCGCCTCCGCGGCGTCTCTCAGAATACGGACTGCTACGCTGCGCACGACTCGTGCATAGCGCTGGAACAGACATCCGAGCGCCTCCTGATCGCCCTTGGCAATGCGTGTCAACAAGAACTCGTCTTGCAGTTCGTGGGTTGGGCGTGGCGCAGAGGTGTCCTGCAGCCCGTTCCAGGTCTCGGAAAGAGGCATCATCGGGAACTTTGGTGCAGCCCACGAGTCCAACTGTCCTCCCACTGACTCTCGGAACGGCGGCATCGTTGATGGAAGCTGTGCCAGCGCGCCCATTTCCTTCGTACTGGATCAAGAAGTGGTGGTTATGATCTGCGGGAGATCCGCGAGAATCTTCTTTCCTCCAAGTGGAACCCTTGCTGACAAATCATTTGGGGATCTCCCGCTGGCATGAGAGGGTTTCGGGCGGGCGAACCCTATACCTCCTCAATCTCTCTGTCGAACCTGCCGCCTTGAGTTGCTCGAAAGCCCATTCCAAAAGCACGGCTCCCATGTTGCCGAGCGAGCGTTGTTCTCGAACGGCAAATTGCACCAACTCATCTCGGAGACCCGGTCGGATTCGCATGGTCACCGTTGCTTTCCATTCGCCCATCGCTACCTTCGTTTACTATTCCGATACTTTGCCGCCAATCGAAACAACGGTTTACTTGTTTCGTCTCGTTCGTAGCGTTCAGTTTGTTTGTGTCGAATGATTCGCAGAGTTCACTACTGCAGCCGCGAACTGCCGTCGCTCAGGGTCTTTTTCACTTCCCATGCAGTGCGCTGGCAACGGAGACGGATCTCGTCGTCGCGTTCCCGCTTTGCTATTGCTTCCGCGAAGTCCGCGTTCAGCCCTGCTCGGATCTCTTCCAACCGGACCTCGTAGGCCTTTCGTTCCTGTTTCCCAACGATCGAGAATCTGTCTAGGCGTTGGAGGACACGAATGAGCCCGTCAACATTGCGATTCCACAAAAACAATTCGGCAAACAGATCCACTTTCATTGGTCGAAGATTCCTTTCAGCGACTCCAAGTCGCAGTCCAAAGCCTTCGTGCTTCCGTAGGCGCCGAACTTCAGTCCGGCCCTGTGTTCAGCCTGCCGTGCCCGCGCCGAGGCACACCCCTGGCGGCGCGGCCAGAAGTCAGGCCGTAAGGGAGACACAAATGCAGTGCTATTCAGCTAGGGAGGGGATTTTGCAACCGCCTCAGGAGGGAGAAGTGCCGGAACCTTAGGACGCGCAAGGAGTTGCGCCCAGAATGGAAAATGGATAACTTCTCTTGTAGCCATCGTTGCACCTCAGACGTGCGATTGTGGTCAGGGGCGCGTTCGGTGCTCTAACACCAACGCGTCCCGCTTGCTTACTTTTGGCTCCGCTTAGCCTTCTTACCTGTCCTTCGATCTATGCCCTTACCCCAGTATCCCGCGGCCTTGTGCTCTCTTATTCTGGTCATTTCCTTCTCCGTCCAGCATTTCGAGAGTCGCCCTCTAACGATCCCAGGAGTTGGAGTGGGGATTTGTTTTTTCCGAATCCAGCGCCGGAGCGTTGTGCGATCAATTCCCAAGACCCTCGCTGCGTCAGAAACAGAGTAAGTCTTCATTCTTAATATACCCTAGATGGTGCATTTGTCAAGAACAAAATCACACATTCGGAAATTCCCAATGAAATGCTAGGGGGCACTGTCAAGAGAGTATCGCAATTCTTGTCCCACCCCAAGGTACACGACGCAAAACGGCATGGAACCTAGACAGCACAAGGAGATCGGTACGTCGCAAGGGTCTAAAGCTCCCTTAATCCTTAGAGGGCAAACTTCAGGCTGCTTTTCTCGTCAACGCGATCGCGTTTTCGATGGCCTGACCGGCGTTAGTACCCTTGCATAGTTTTTTAGCGATGCTGGTCGTGTTTCGCAAGAGATTCTCCTTCTGCCCCAGGGAGTTCCGTGTTTGGCAGTTCCGCCCAAACCTTATCGCTAAATGAACACCGTCCGAAGACCGGGCCTCATAGAGATTTCTCACGAGAGGAGGTTGCCACCATGCTCTGCCCTTATTGCCGAAATCCGCAAACCGAGGTGTTCAAGTCCCTGTTTCGTCGCAGCAAGACCTACCGCTACCGCCGCTGCTACTTCTGCAAGGCACGATTCCGCACGGAGGAGAGACCTGTGCGCTGGCAGGGCGTGGACCGGAAATGGCCGGGAACAGCCCCCAATCGCAAAGGCTGGAAGAGCCATCGGACATCGGCGTTGAAAGGGGACTGCGAGGTTCAGACGTGTGGAGTCGATTTTAGAAGCCCAGGAGTGAGTCAGCATGTAGATCACATCGTTCCGGCTCGGCTCATCCGGCGATTGAAGGCAGGGAATCCAGATCGCTGGGAGAACCTCCAATGCATCTGCGGGACCTGCCACGGATATAAACTCCAGGCCGACCACAAACTGTGCTTAGGGGACAGACTCGGTTACCTTGAAGTCCTCCGAATCCACCATTTTGATGTTGCACGCGCCGAGCGAGCACTTGTCTTGTACGGGCTCTAGTTCCTGTAGAAGGACCCTCAGAGCAGTAGGTGCCTTGTCCCTTGATCGTTTGATGTAATTCTCGACAGCCTCTAGTGGCGGGTTGTTGGCGGGGTCGTGGGTTCCCAAGCTTCGGACGTGGGTTCGATTCCCATCGCCCGCTCCATAAACCCTGATGACTCAGTTGACCTTACACGGCTAAGCTCCCTGATTTCGACAATAAACTGGCCGGTTTTGGACGGTGTTTGGACGGAACTGAACTCAATTGGACGGTCAGTTTTCACTGAAGTCCTTTACTTCCCGGATCAAATGGTCGACGAGCATTCGGTTGTCTAAGAAGCCTCAGTTCAAGTTGTGGTGACATAGGAACACCTGCGCCGCTTGCATTCGAGTTGCACGCCTGGCGGAATGCGTGCATGCCAGCCTTGCGAGTGGGAATCCCCAATTTCTTCAGAATTGGGTGCAACCCAAACTTCACAACATTGACTCGCTTGCGAGGTCGCCCTACGCGGTTTGGGAACAGCAACCCTTGCGGGTTTTCCTTCCAATCGTTTTCCAAGTAAGCACGAAGCACGGTTGCCGTCTCTGCTGTGATTGGGACCGGGGTACGCGACTTCTTGGTCTTCAGGTCTCGCAGCTCTCTCGTCCGGTCATCGGCTTGCTTCCGCGGGCAGACCATCATTCGGTCAAAATCAATGTCAGCAACGGTCAAAGGACAGTCATGCCAACACCTAGGAAGTCGCCAGAAGAGCACGAGCTGACAGGAGCGAAACCGCATTACGAAGTCGCTCCAGCCAACGTACCGCTGGTGGCTTCGAGGCCACGCTACCCCAAAGGCTTGACGCCTGAAGCGAGGCGAGTTTTCAAGCAACTGGTCCAGCAGCTTGAAAACCGACGTGCCCTAACAGAGGGCGACGGATTTCTTCTGCACGTCTTTGCTGAAACGTGGGACCGGCGTGCGCGTGCACAGGAAAAACTCTTGGCTCAGGGCGAGGTTTGCTTATACACCAGGCTGGATCCGAACGGAGTGGCGCACCAGCTCGAAAAGCCGAACTTGAATTTGAAAGTGCTGGAAGCGGCAGACAAAACCATCGTTGCCATCCTGGACCGACTCGGACTTACGCCGCTGGCAGGAAGCAAAGTCAAGCAGACCCGACCATCCGAAAACCTGGAGGAAATCACCCCAGGGACAATGGCATGGTTTGATTTGCAAGCGAAGAAGAACAAGGAGACGAAGTGATGCTGGACATGGAACGCGAATTACTGGAAGCCATCGGAATCAAAACAGCCAAGATGACACCCGACCAAGTCTACGAGACGGCTGGAAAAGCGTTGCGAGACCGGGAATTAACTACGCTTGCAGAATCGGAAGTCACGGACGGAGTTATGCCAGCAGGGTCCCGCGTGCAAGTTATACGCGCGATGTCGCCAGCAGACCGTTTGAGTTTGCGAGAACGGGTCACTGACGTCGTTTCTTTGCGCAGTGCCAGGATTGACAAGAGGTATCCCTAGGACTTCACGGGCTTGTAGTCTTGGCACTTGCAGCTGGAATGGCCACACGGAACGCGAAGCAGTTTATTTATGCTACCGGGCTGCGGTTTGTGAATCGTCTTGCCGTGTCCGCAACGGCACGGTTGTTTCCGGTAGAGACTGGCCATAAGTTAGGCTATCACGCCCCTGTAGCCTCCCTTGCGGTGAGGCTGACTCTACTTGCCACCGTGAATCGAAGGCTCCCGCGCTAACTTCATGCGCAATACTTCTAGCGGCCCGTCAGGCTTTGTCATTAGTGCAGGCAGTCCCAGCACTTCCCGTGCAAACCGTTCATCTAGGTCGTGGGTTCGATCCTGCGTTGACCGCTACACAGAACGCGATCAGCTGGAGCGGTTATGCCGCCGTTTCTTCATTCCTTATCTTGATATTGGGATGGATGTGTACGAGGCCGAGTCAGGATACGTGTTGCATGGACAAGTATTTCTGTCTCTTCCAGGGAGCCTGTGTATGCGGTGTTTCAATTTTCTCAGACCTGAATTGTTGGAGAAGGAAGCACAACACTACGGAGAGGCCGGAGGGCGGCCACAAGTCATTTGGCCTAACGGTGCACTCGCCTCCACTGCGGTTGGCCTATTCGCGCAGCTAATTCTGCCGTGGCACCAAGAAGTCCCGGCAGGTTCAGTCATGTATGACTACGACGGTAACCGCCATACCATGGTCATCAGCCCTCGCGTTGCCGTTCTCGCCGGGGTGCCGTGCTCCCATTTTGGTGCGCTTCATGACACCGGTGCCGCCCTTTGGACTCCATAACGCTCTTCATTCTCCGGCTAACCTGCCTGGATCTGAGAAGGGCTCTGGTTCTCGCTGCGCCCGGTAAGGACTCGTTCGGTGCATTGCTTCCGTTCCTACCCTCTCTATTGGGCACTGGCTCGGGATAATTCCTGCGCCCGGCAGCTTCGCGTCTTCTACTTTCCCGGTTCCTCGCCGAACAATCTTTGAACGACTGACGAGATTTTTCGGGTCCCTCCCACAATGCAGCCGCTTGCTTTGGGAGCAGTATCCACTCGCTTCCGGGTGCCCCAATTACAAGGGCAGAAACGGAGCAAATCATGCACATAATTGTGGTTGGAAGACTTCCTGAGCACTCGCGACTACAAACTCAGTGACGGGAGGGGAAAACGAGGGTGCTGCTCAGATTCCGCAGATTCTGCAGACGGTGTCTGCAAAATTGGCCATTTCAGATAGAACTCTCTCATAAGAAAGAGGTTGCGCCACGAAAACCCTCTCCCGTTTTTGGCGGAAGCTCAAGTGGTGGTAAGGCAGATTGTTTTTCGATCTATGGCTTGAAAGCCGAATCGACCACTACATCCGCTTACGCTGAAATCAGCGCCAAGCGGAACTGATTCAATTAGCGCATCTCTCTGCGCAATCTCCCTGCCAGCGCCTCTTCCCGGTGATGAGGGTCATTCGCCAGCATCCTCTCTTCGGGTGTCAGGTCTGCGAGAAAGCGGAAGCCCCTGACGCAATCGGCGCAAATTTTGTCGCGATCAATCCTCGCATCACGCCTTACAAGGTCACGAAGGTCATCCCAGTCGAACTCCGCGCCGTGCTTGAATTTCTCCATCAACCGTGCGGGATCGAGAGTATCCCGCGACTGCCAGAGCTTAAGCACTACGAGCCTACGGATGAGCGCCTGATCAAGCGGCCGTGTCGCATACATCCCCAAATCATAAATATCGCGCGCCTTGTTCCGCTGATAGCAAGCGCGGATTTTTTCAGCAAGGATTTCCGGCAGGGCCAGGCACACGATTTCAGCAGGCACAAATGGCAGGAGCGCGAAATAGCTCTGCTGGCATTGCGGCCGGCGCTCTGGCGCCAGCGTCGGAGTCTCGCGCTGGCTGATCTGCAATCTTATTTCGCTGTCGCCTGCCCCGTTCCATTCATGGGCGTAGGTCGGATTCACACCCCAGGACAGGCCGTCCACGGTCTCGTAATAGCTGTTGTCAGGAATGCGGAACCTGATCTCCTGAAATTCTTGCTCAAACGCCTCCATCATGGCGAGGATGAGCTCCTCGTGGTCGTGCTCCTCAAGCCCGGTGAAATCCAGATCGGTTGAAAACCGCCCCTGGCTTCCGATGAACATTTTCCGCAGGCATGTGCCACCCTTGAAGGCCAGCCGGTCCAGAATACCGCGCTCCGAAAGAAGCTGGAGCAGGAAAGTCAGCACGACTTCTTTCTCTGCGATCATCATGTCGCGGAGACCGGACTGAGCGGAGTAGCGCCGAAGCTGGGTTTGCGTGAGCATTCTTACGCGTCTTTCTTCAACGCTTTTCGCCGGCCGAGCCCGGCAGTCTCGCGCAGCTCGTCGCGCGGCACATTCACGAACAGACGCCATGTTTTGTCATAACCGACAGCGCCCCTCACCTTGCTCGCAGGATTGGGTCCCATCCATGTCTGCGGGCCGCGGGCTGCCAGCCGGAGCAGCCGCTCGCGAATATCGGCGAGCATGTCCGCTTTCACGTGATCCATCCCCCAGCCGAACCGGCGCACCAGTGCCGTCGATTCAATCCGTTCCAGATAATCCACTGCCCTCGGCCAGTCGAGACGGCGGCTCGCCGCCGCGAGGATCGAAACGGCCTCTGCCACGCCGCCGGCCAGAGTCGGCCGGTCGATGCAGTCGATGGCTGTCTTCTCCCGGTCGGACATCGTGACCTTGTAACCGAGTACATCCACCGGGCCAAAACCGAAGAACTTGCGTGGCTTGGGATTTACGATCCGCACGCGCCCTTCACCCACCTGTCTGCTCCGCAGGTGGGCGGGTGTGACGATAATGATGGTCTTGCGATGCTGAGTCGTCAGGCCGTAGTGTGCGGCCGCACTTCCGTACCCGATGTAGTAATGCTCGGTGATACGGCTCGCGAGAGCGAACAGATTGCTTTCACCCAGCACGTCCGGGCCCTCCTCGGGCGGGATAATGAGGTACTCTCCCCAGCTTGCCCGTTCGAGCCAGCCTTTCCGGCGCAGGGATTCAATCACCTTGTCCGCCGCTTTTGGTTTCACGCCGAGCAGTTCGATAATCTCCGTCCGGCCGACCTCCCGCCGTTTCTTTTCGGCAAGGGCTAGCACGACCCTGCTTTCCTGCGGCGATAAGGTTCGAATGGTGGAATCCATGATATTCATTTGCGCAAAACCCCCCAGCCAGGGGGGTTTTGATCAACAAAATAGCAATTTGAATGACCTTTGTCAATATTTAGGCGCACAAAACCCCCTCTCAAAAGGGGTTTTGTGCAACAGAATATAAGACCTTGTTCGCGCGGATGTCGTCAAGTTTTCTTGCAGAAAAACTCGACGCACTGCCATAGTCGCTGAAATATCCACATCTTTTCTAATTCTGCGTGCATACCCGTGTGTCCCCGCGATTCGCCGCATTTCGCGCATCCGCGTTCATTTTGTGCTCGGCCAGTCACACGTTACTGCGCTGGCAAGCTTCCGGCAGACTCTCACGCAGGGCACCGATTCTGGCGCCCGATTCTTGCGCATGACCAAGCCGAAGGAAGAACTCGCGATCACCTAGAAAAAAGAAAACCCGCCGACGGGGGGCTTTAGAAAAGTTGAATTCTGTTAGTCAAGAAACCCAGAACCAATCTGGCAGAATCATGGCGCGGCCCGCACGCAACTTGCGCACGCCACTCCCCGCCTCGCGCAACCCAAACAGCGCCGTCTCCTTCGCCTGCGCCGGCATCACTCCCCGCGCCCGCTCCACCGCCTGCTCCAGAGCCGCCTCCGCCCCCGTCGTCGTCATCGTCGCTGTCGCCACGCCGACCGCCACTCCCACCATCGCCGTAATCGTAATCATCGCCAGCACCAGCAGCAACGCCATGGCGGTCATCATGGTCATGATGATGTTCATCATCGTCGTCCTGCTCCCTTTCCTTCTCCTCTTCCTCCTTGCTCTCCGCGTCCGCCCTGTTCTCCGCTTCTTGTTTCTCCGCAACCTCCCTAACGCTTCGAATGCGTCGCTGAGACTTCCGGCTGGAAAGTTCACGGGGTTTGCGAATCTGCCACCAAGATGGATTTGGGAACAAACATTGACGAATACCGCCCAAAACCGTGATACATGACATAGGAAAATGCTAGACGAACCAGCCACTTAGTGTTTCTGTGCTTGCCTTCTAAGCAAGGTGTCGCGGATTCGAGCCCCTCTGGACAAGGCACCGAAGTCTCTATTTTCACAACTTTCAGCGATGCGTTTTTTCGCCTCTCTTCATCACTGAGTTCAGATTGCAGTTGCGGCATCAATTTCGACGACTGTATAGCCGAGTGCGGAGTATCCTGCCAACCGCCTCTTGTACATGCGAGCCAGCATCGGCACCATCACGTCCGCATAGTCGTAGACGTGGACTTCGCTCTTGTTGTCGTGGAGACGATGCAGGCGGCCTACGTACTGCTGCAACGTACCTTTCCACGAAATCGGCATTGCAAGAAGGAGCGTATCAAGACGCGGGTCGTCAAATCCCTCGCCGAGGTAACTTCCGGTCGCTAGGATCACGCGCGGTTCATCGCGAGGAACGGCTGCGAGAGATTCAGCCAGTTTCTTTCTCTGCTTGGTGCCCATCCCACCCTTCAAAATGAAAATCTGTGGACAAACTCCACTCAAGCGTCCAGCCAAATAATGGAGATGTTCCGTCCGACCTGTCAGAACAAGTGGTGAACGTCCGCTGGACAAAGCCTGCTGAAGGTCTCGGATGATAAGGTCGTTCCTCTCTTGGCTAACGATAAGAGCAGCATAAATATCTTGGATAGCCGTCTCGTTATCAGGCTGATTCCAACCAAAATCAGTGATCCGTGGGAAAACCTTATGTTGGAGTGGTGAAGACTCGGCAGCTTTCTTCGCGCTGAGATTAAAACGAATCGGGCCGCACTGCATGTAGATGATGGGTTGATGGCCATCTTTTCGAGTCGGTGTTGCCGTCAATCCCAAAACGTATCTTGCTTTGACTTCGCGAAGGACTCGTTCAAACGTGACTGCTGACAAATGATGACATTCATCCACAATCACGTGTCCGTAGTCCGCAACGAAATCTTCAATTGCTCCTTTACGCTGCAAGCTTTGGATTACGGCAACATCAATCAAGCCGGTTCTCTTGGCTTTTCCTCCCCCGAACTGTCCGATGTGCTCAATCGGCAAAGCTAGAAACGCCGCCAATCGCTCACGCCATTGGTCCATCAATTGTCGCCGATGCACGAGGATCAGCGTGTTAGCCGCCCGTTTGGCGATAAGGCAAGCCCCGACCACTGTTTTTCCGAACGCCGTTGGCGCACAGAGTATGCCTTGGTCGTGCTCAAGCACCCGCTCGGTGGCGTCTCGTTGTTCAGACCGCAATTCACCGTGGAAAGAAACATCGATTTGCCGCCCTGCGGTTCGTTCATCATGAACTTCCACATTGATGTGATGTGAGTTGAAAACACGGACTACCTCTTCCAAGCAGCCTCTTGGAAGGCCAATGTGCTCGGGGAAGACTGCACTACAGGATATGACACGCGGTTTGCCGTAGGTCGAGAGCCGCATCGCTTGAGCTTTATAAAATTCAGGATTTTGAAAAGCAGCGATGCGAATCAGGCGATCCACCATCCCGGACGGCAGGCCCTCTTTCTCGATATAAATAAGATTGCTCACCACCACACGAACATTCGGCGGCAGCGGACCGGTGATTTGTCTTTCCTTCCGCTTCCGGGAAGGGCGCCAGAGCCAAGGAGCTTCGCCCTCGTCTTCATCGGGCAAATGGACGTGCACTCCGATGGGATTCCCCTCGGGAGCTATCGCGTAAGTTATTCGAGCGAGCTGATCGATTGGTATTCTCTGAACAGACTCTAAAAAGCTCCACTGATCAGGATGGGGCTGAAACAGTTCATCCAGGAACACGCTGTTGCCTTGCTCTCTGGGACGCTTTTGCAATGGCAACGCAATCAAATTTCCAAAACCGCCTTTGGGCATGGTGTCCTGGTTGGGGAAAAGGCGGTCGTACGAATCAAGACCGATTTCATGCCTATTCTCCATGGTGCGTGTCAACAAGGCACATCCCAGCCTTCTCGCATCCGCAGCGGATACCCGACGGTCAAAGAAGATCCATACATGCGCGCCATTTCCCGATCGCGAGCGCTCCACAGCCAAGGGGACTTGGAATCGCCCGCATGTTGCAGCAAACGCGGCTGCATCGGCTACCCAGGACTTCTTGTCGAAATCCACTGCAAGAAACCAGCAAGTGTCGTCGGGCAGAAGTGGATAAATGCCGACCGTGTGCTTTCCAGTTAGATGATTACGAATCGCCTCATCCGTCAGTGGCTGGAGCATCCTGGTTTTGCGGGCCACCTTCTTTCGCTCTTCTGGTCTCGCGACATGGATGGCACGCCAATCCATGATGCAAGCAGGTGAATAGCCAGATTTGCCGCTCTTTCCTTCCCACCGAATGGCGAAAACATCTTCGCGCCCACGAAACAGATTTCGAAAGAGCGCAATCTTCTTTTCTGGAGTGGAAACCCCGCTTGTGTCGGTGGACGAGAGCTTTGGAACCAGGACCGATTGTGAAACGGGTCCAGTGGCGGGCGAATGTTCAATCCCGAGCATCGCACGGAGACGCGCATTCTCTTCACGAAGCCGTTGGCATTCCTCTTGCTTTGTCTTCAGGCGCTCTTGAATATCGTCCTGACCAGGCATGTCGCTGTTCATTGCCATGAGCTCCACCGAAGATCTTATCCGAGGAACGAGGCAATCAAACAAGCGATCTTGAGTTGAGTCCGATTTGAGTCCGATAGTAGCCGAATACCAGCCAAGATCAGCCTGTTCGACACAGAACAACGCTAAGCGGGCCAATAATATAGTGTTTCCACTTTTGGTTCGGGACCAGGAGGTCGTCGATATGCTCGACGAGAACGGTCAGACGTAGTCTTTCGCAGTCCTTGCGAGTCCTTGAAATCCCGTCAGTTGTTGTTCTCCCGCTACCCTTCTGTTTGGAAGACCGATCCCTCGCCAATCCTTTATATGTACTCAATCTGCAGCGCATTCTACTGGCTGAACAAGACAAATCGCGCCGAAACTCTCAGCAAATCTTACCTTCGCCTGCTTTGCGGGATCTGCACGGCGGCTCTCCTCCACTGATCTTCAGAACGCACGCCAACCCTTCGCGACTTGATTCAAAACTTGATTGTCTGGAGTACCCAATGACCATCTACAAGCAACCCGGCTCTCCGTATTACTATTACGACTTTTACTTCGAAGGACGGATGCATCAGGCCTCAACCCATCTCAGAAACAAAAGCGTCGCGCATCGGGTTGAGTGCAGCAAGAAGGCAAAGCTCGGTCAGAGACGCGCAGGAATCCTTCCCAAAAAGCAGATTCCTTTGTTCCGGGATTTTGCGGAGCGTTTTCTCCACACGGTTAGAGTAGAACGCCGGCGCAACACCTATCGCGCCTATCTGAGTTGCGTCCGCAATTTGGAGCAAGTCTTTGGCAGGAAATATCTCGATGAGATCACTCCCGAGATGATCCGCGCCTTCAAGGAGGCGCGCCTCGAGCAGCAGCGGAGTCCCGCACCGATTAACCGCGACCTGTCCTGTTTGCGGCAGATCCTTGGAATTGCTGTGAAGGAGGAACTGATCCAGAAGAGTCTCTTCTTCGGCGGTCGGGTCGAGTTCTTGCATGAAAAAGGAAGAGAACGAACCCTTTCCTTCGATGAGGAACGAAAATATATAAACGCAGCGGCGCCAGTTCTCAGGGACGTGGCCATGATCATGGTCGAGATGGGGTTGCGTCCCGGTGAAATCTTTCAGCTGTGCAGCGAGGATGTACGGGTCGAGCGGCCCGCGCCCCACGTTCATGTTAGGCAAGGGTCATTCCGGTTGAGAAGTATTTTCTGCCAGCGGGGGCTGATCTCTTGGGTTTCCGAGGCAATAGAAGCCGAACAAATGAGTGCCAGCATCTCTGTCAGATGGTGGCTGGATGGAATTTTTGCGTATCACAGGTCAATCGGTGTAGGGCCGATCTCACTTGCTTGTTCGGCGGTGGAACAGACGAGGATCCCACTTTACTGGGCGAGGTGCCGAAGCGGACAGTAGGTGAAACCGGGGATGATCCTGGTTGATGAGGATGTTGCGTTGGCGGCCACTGGCGGCCAGTGATGGCACAACCAGAACAGCGCTCCGCATTTCGCTATACCAGCGGCTCCCGAAAGACTGGCTCGCTACACAATCGGGTGCATCCCATTTGGGCACATCGCCCGCGGTGATTTCTTGGATGTCAATCTCGGCAGGGATGTGAATTTCGATGAAGGCAAACCCCCGCGGCACGCGGCCAAGATTGCTATGCACCAGAATTTCAAGAAGGGCGGTAGCATAAGACTCGGTAGCATAAATCACGCGCTGGCCTTTGGTATTCCAGCGCGCACCCCCAATGGCGGCACCAGTTCCGTCGAAAAGAGAAAACTTGGCGCGAGCGATTCGAAAGGCCTGCAGCGGCCCCTTATACTGGGAGGCCATACTGGAGGCGGTCGATCAAGGATTCAACCTGGCGCGCACCCAATTCCGTCAGTGCACAGTCGATCGGAGTTCGATTGCTCAACTCTGGGTGTGGTCTCGTCAGCCATTCTCTAGCGTCCTTCTGATCGTCCCATACTGCTTCAGCGGCGGCGATGACACGCGCCAGTCGTTCTGTTCGTTCACTCTCCATTACTCGAAGTTTGCCGGTCCGGCGCTTGTAGGTTGCTTCGGGCACAATGCGATAGAGATAGCGGTTGGCTTCGCGGACCACAAGAAAGACGCGCCGCACCGTGATGCGTAGCGCAGTCTTTGGCAGTCCCTCGCCTACGATTTCCTCCAAGTCCTCAATGGAGGAAACAACCTTTCCGAGAACGGGCCTCCCGCCCATCACCTCGGCGATACGCTTTGCTTCGATCATGACTCCTCCAACGTGGTATCATTATATCCCATAATGCCAGTCAATTGATACTCAATCCTCGGCCGCCTCGTTTCCAACCTGCCAGAATTGTCAGTCATACTTCCGTGCCAACAGCAATGTAATCAATGATCTACGGGAAACGGCAGCCTATCGAGTGCCAACCTTTTGCCGGTCTTATTGGCACTTTGCTGTTCGATCGTTGCTGGCTCCTTGTTTCGTCAAGTGTGCCTATCGCAAAATAAGGAAGCTGGCAAAGACTGTACATTTTGCAAAGCAAAATAAGGTCGAATGCCCAGCTGCCGACCCCACGCTGTCTCTGCTGGGCGAGAGGGCGAGACTCAGACGTAACCGCCTTGTGAAATGAATGGCCAGCCCACGAATGTACGGCGGGCCTTCACCGTCAATCACGGCCTACTCTGCTTCATGTAGCGTTCCGCCCCAGCACGAGCCTGGGCATTCGGTGTTGGTGGATTCAAGACCGTATTCACAGAAACGTCGCGGGCTTCTAGCAGGCGAGAGTCAAGGATGGGCTTCGTGCACAACCTGGCCTGAATTATCGGGGTAGGCGTAGCTGCTGTGCTTCATTCTTGAGGCGCAGAGGATGCGCCTATGCATCAGGAGGAAATATGCCAAAGAAAATTCCCGTGTCGCGCACGCTCGAATCCGAGAATTGGGACAGCGTGACGGATAATGTCCTGAATACCGCGCTGTCACAGCTGCTCCCATTCCTGCAACATCACTCTGCGAAAATACTGGCTGATGCATTGCTCGAAAGGTTGCATACCCATCTCCAAACGGAACTGAGCTACATCAGAACCGGCAAACTTTCCGATGGACTCGCCGAGTACACCTCAGCAAAAACTTTTCGCGACAAGTTTATCGGAATGGGAGGTATCGCCCGAAGCCAAAAGCCTTTTCCAGAATCCGTCATCAGTCGTCAAGGTCCGTTGCGCGACTCAAAGATAGCACTCGCGAAGCACGGAGCGTGAGTGTACCGTCGAGAACCTCTAACTCGCGCTGCCAGCTTTGACCATTCTGGTCTTTTACATCGCTCGAAACGTCCCGCAAATCTTACCTTCACCTGCTGTGGATTCGCGAGATCCGCATAGTGGTTCTCTTTCGCTGATCTTCAGAACGAGTGCCAACCCTTCGCGAGTTGATTCAAAACTTGATTGTCTGGAGTACCCAATGATCATCTACAAGCAACCCGGCTCTCCGTATTACTATTACGACTTTTACTTCGAAGGACGCGGGCATCATGTTTCAACCCGTCTCAGAAACAAAACCGTCGCGCACCGGGTTGAGTGCATCAAGAAGGCAAAGCTCGGTCAGAGACGCGCAGGAATTCTCCAAGAATGTGGGTTCTCTGAGTACTACCTCGGCTGTGCCTAGAATAGGCTGTCGCTAGAGGCGCTAGATTCCCATAATAACGGGCGCAGCGAAGTAGTTCTCGAAGGTAACCGATAGTCGCGAGCCCTTCCTGACATTGTTTACCAGCGCTGGCCGAAAGCATCCGATACAGACACCGCCGGCGTGCCGGACACTTGGATAGACGACGCCCGCGGATCCAGCTTGCAGCAACTCGCTCGCCAATCGCTGCGAAGCCTTGTAGCTCGATGGATCAAGACAATCTGCGAATGGAGTAGCGCTACGAAGATCGTGAAATTCTCCGCGGAAGTCGGCAAGAAAATCGACATAGGTGAAGACTTCTCTTCCGGCCCAGCGCACTTCCCTGAGCTCTTGTGATCTGTGATAGGCCACTTCGAGCTCGGAGGTTTTTCTCGAGAAGCCCGCGTACCACGCGCCTCGCTCGGGTCCGTTGAAACGGTTTCCCAAGGGGCTGGTGTGCGTGAATGCGGCATTGACAATGTGCGAGTAGGACAGACCGAACACCAACTCTCGCACGGTGATCCCAGGCAGAAGCCCGGCTTCCCCGAGGAGTCTTTCGTTCGTGGCACCTTCGAGCTCAAACAACTTGTTCAAGTCCTCGGGATCTTCGGTAAGCCTGGCGAGAATCGTCTCGCCTTTGTCGATGTAGCGGGAGGGGATTAGGCGGTGGGTGTCGTCCTGCTTGATTTCGACGGTTCGCGGAAGCACTTAGCGGCCGCCCCGCCGAGAGTCCACAAGCTGTCTCACCCGTAGCATTCCAGGCAGTCCTCCACGGAGCATGTAGGCCAGCGGCGTTCCGCCTTCGAACATGGGATTGTCGTTGGGCAATTGAATCCAACGGTCTGCTAGCTTCTTACTGTAGAGGATGTTCAACGCCTTGAAGATTCCTGTCAGCACCGAGATTCTGGTCACCCGATCCTGATCCAGAGTGGCAGGCGTCTTCCTTTTTAGCTCGTAGAAGGCACCATTCGACATCCCGCCGAGTAACGCCCGGGCATCTTCATCACGCAGTTCCCAGAGCTCACGAATTTTCAGGAACGCCCTCAAGGCAGACGGAGTCAACTCTCGCAGGACTTCCTTGTTGGAGAGGTCCGCAGGTCTTTCCCATGCCACTCCAGCGGCGAGTCGATTCAGCGTCGCCATTGCCAATCGTCCCCGATATCCATTATTGGAGAATTATACGTACATTATTGGAATAACGCAAGGCCTGCAGCGAATCGACCATGCCGAATGTACCACCGCTCTCCCTGTCGCTGCCAAGCATCTCCAGAGTATTCAGTTCATTCCATCCTCATGCCCGGTCCCGACAGACTTCCCGCTGAGAACGGCTCAATTTTCTAGACCTTCTATGAATGGATACATGCGCGCCACCTGGGTATGAAAACCAGTCAATTTGAAACTGTCTCGAAATCCTGGAGTATGGCCGACCACAAACAGTGCTTGGGAGCCAGGCTTGGCTATCTGGAAATTCTCCAGACGCATCATTTTGACCTTGCACGAGTCGAGCGGGCACTGGGCTTGTTCGAGCTGTAGTTCCACTTCAGAAGGATATCGCTGGCGCACAAACCGATTGTCGCATTGAGGTGCAAAGATGATCTACACAAAACCCATCCGAGTCGCGCTGTACGCAAGAGTTAGTACGAACAATCACGGTCAGGATGTCACGCTGCAGACGCGGGAGCTTAAGGAATTCATAGAGCACCGCGGCTGGCAGTTCGCCGGGGAATATGTGGACCTGGGGATTTCCGGGTCGAGAGTCCGTCGGCCAGAGCTCGACCGACTCATGGCGGACGCTCACCGGCATCAATTTAATGTTGTCATCGTCTGGAAATTTGATCGGTTCGCGCGATCAGTGTCTCACCTGCTGCGAGCGCTAGAGACATTTCAAACACTCGGTATCGATTTCGTGTCACTGAGTGAATCGCTGGATACGTCCACACCCGCCGGCAAGATGGTCTTCACGGTGCTGGGTGCTGTCGCCGAGCTGCAGCGCAGCCTCATAGTCGAACGTGTGAAGGCTGGATTGCGGAACGCACGCGCTAAAGGAAAGCGACTCGGACGGCCGCGGGTCATCCTGGATGTTTACCATATTGCCGAGCTGCGCAACGCCGGGCGCTCTTGGCCGCAAATCGCAAACCAACTTGGGTGTGGCGTGGGTACGGCGTATCGGGCCTTTCACAATCTTTCCAAAAAGCCCAAAGACGAAACTCTTTCCTCGTTGATCGTCCCACAGTCGTAGATCTCGGCATGAGTCTCACGGTCTTGCACCTTTCCAAAAACATGCTGACTTCCGTCCTCAGGATTTTCGAAATTTCTCAGCGTCCAAACGTGCGACGCTCGGTTTTCCACAAACAAGTGGTTCTGAGAAGGACCTAATGGGGATTCACGACTTACGTGGGTCTAAGCCTTAGATTATTGCCTGCCTCTCTCGAAGGTAACAAGGACTGCCGACTCGTCCTTTCCCGTTTCCACTGCAACCAAATCAACGAACTGACCTTGCCCGTGCGCCTGCTCTTCGAGTTGCTTCCACTTCCTCGCTAAAAACCAAGCCGACCCCGACGTGCCGCTCTCACCCAAACCGGCACATGCAATCCAGGTTCTTTGCGGGAACTGTTTCGGATGAATTTTCAGAACAATTCCGTAATCCAGGCCGGCACGGCGATCAGCGCACATAGACTGGCGGCTTTCTTTCGACACGAAAAAGCCTTGGCTCAAGTCGATAACGACAAGGTCGTTTGCGGCATTATTCAGGACATCGATCGTCTTGGTGTTGGATATCAACCCAAAGGAAACAAAGTCCAAGTGGAGTTTACTGGAGAGAGAGTCAGCATCCACGAACGTTGATTCGCGGTCGCCGTCCTTTCCCAGCGCTGAAGCAATATAGGAAGCGGCACGTATTTCACAACTACTGGTAGTTTGTTTCGCTGAAAAACTGACGTTCTCGGTTCCCTTTCGGCAAAACACAAAAGGTTCAGCACCTGGACTGGGTGTCGGCAGGAGTGCCTTTACATCAGAGCGCAGCACGAGGGGAGCATAGACTAGGTCGTATGGCTCATCCCCGGCACCAAAAATGTTCTTGAAGCGTCGGCGATACCATTTGGCGCGTAGCGCCCAAAACTCTGTGGTCACAAGTATTGTGAGGATACCGCCAACAACGTTGTACGTGACGTTCAGAATGGCAGACCAATTGAAGCCCCAAAGCGTCATAAGCAGCGAGGCTATAACAGCAGTAAGTTACATGCAATGATCGGCTGTCCACCGAAGGGGTGAGTGCGGATCGCGAACCATTCGACAGGGCTTGCCTTCTGTGCCGCCGTAATAGGAAGTTTGCGGTAATGTGGTAAGGCAAGGAGAGGATTCAACGAAATGTGCGAACCATCTTTCCTCGGTCAAAGGAACTCCCGCGATTTGATGTCCGCGTGGGTAGAGGACGAGGCAACAGCCTAGTCCCACCGAACAATTATAGGAATCACAACCACATTACCGGCAGGTCGGCTCCCAAGACACAGGCCATCACATTTGGGTTGGGCACGAGTTTGCCGCCCGCCGTGCTGGCGACAAAGGCTACATCGGGAACGAAGATGTCACAGTTTTGGATCTTCTTGAGTATGGTGTCAGTGATCGGTGGAGTTCCCGGCACACCTTGCGTGTCAGAATCGATATGTAGCTCGACAGCGAGGAAAGAATCTTCCGTGATGCGTTTGGCAGCTTTCTTTAGAACGATGTCGATCAGATTGCGATTGAATTTCTGCGGTGTGTCGCTTTGCCAAGCATAGAAGGCAGTTATCTTTCTCGTGGTGTCGGACTGCGCTCCAGGAACTCCGGCGGGTGTAGTACAATGCCTGTTAATCCCCTTTACGGGGACTTGATACGTCTGTAGTATACCTCATGGACCAATTCAACCCTATTCCCAAAGGCCGTGCGCGGCTAAGCCAGGTGCTGCAGAACGCGGGAGAACTCATCTCGGTTGAGGCTGTTACGTCCGCACTCCAGGTTGATAGGCGGAAAGCAACTAAGCTGTTGGCACGATGGGGCAAGCAGGGGTGGGTCAAACGATTGCGGCGCGGACTATACGCGCCGGTGCCTCTGGCATCCCTCGGTCAAAGCCAGGTGCTCGACGATCCCTGGCTGATCGTGCCGTCACTCTTCGGGCCTGCATACATCGGTGGTTGGACGGCAGCCGAACATTGGGGGCTTACAGAGCAAATCTTTCGAAGTGTTTGCGTGCTAACTACGCGCGACGTACGGGGTAAGGAGAAAAATATTCAGGGCGTGGATTTCTTCCTCAAGAAAACTTCACGACGAGCCATGTTCGGCATGAGAACGCTTTGGCGTGGGAAGATAAAGGTTGAGACATCGAATCCGTCCAAGACCATTGTCGATATGCTCGATGATCCAGCCGTCGGCGGCGGGATTCGCCATGTGAGCGATTGTCTTGATAAATATCTGAGCGGCAAGAACGGTGCACCGGATGAGTTGATTAGCGCTGCCGAGCGACTGGGCAATGGTGCCGTTTTCAAGCGCCTCGGATTTTTGGCAGAACGTCGAGGAGGACCAGAAAAGCTGATTGCGGATTGCCGAAAGCGGCTCACCACAGGAAATGCCAAGCTCGATCCTGGGGTGCCAAGCCGAAAGTTGGTAAAACGCTGGCGTGTTTGGATACCGCCTAGTTGGATGGAGAAAAAAGCGCCGTGATCGACCGCGCGGAAATCCTGCGTCTAGCCAGTGAATTTGCTCTTGAAGCGCGCATTGTGGAGAAGGACTACATTCTTGGCTGGGTCCTCGCAGGTATTTACCGCGACCCGCTTTTAGCTGGTACTTGGGTCTTCAAAGGTGGCACCTGCCTCAAGAAATGTTTTTTCGAGACGTATCGATTTTCCGAGGATCTGGATTTTACCGTTACCGATGCAACGCAACTGGATGCTGCTTTTCTGGAGCAACGGTTTCTGGAACTGAGTAACTGGCTCTATGAAACTGCGGGCATCGAGCTCCCAGCCGAGCAGCGCCGGTTTGACATCTATAACAACAGGCGTGACCGGAAATGTTGCGAAGGCCGGGTCGGCTATCGCGGTCCGATAGCACCACGGGCGGGCGATCTGCCGCGCGTCAAACTCGATCTCACGGCAGACGAAATCGTGGTTTTGCCCACAGTTTTACGTCCAGTAGGGCATGTCTATTCTGATGCGCCAGCGGAAGGCATCACTGCGCGTTGCTACGCTTTCGAAGAAGTGTTTGGGGAAAAGGTCCGTGCGCTTGGCGAGCGATCGAGACCGCGTGACCTCTACGATGTAATCAATCTTTTTCGTAACGGTGAATTTCATGCTGATGCCGACGTCATTCGTGAAGTCGTTCATCAGAAGCTAAATGTGATGAACAGTATACGACAGGGTCTGTTGGGCCTGTTGCGGCTTGCCCGTGAGCTTGGCAAGCGGTGTTTAGCGACTTGCTCTGGATAGCTCCGTACCGCGGTTGAGAATCTCTAGATAGTTGTGATACGTGAAGAGGCGATGGCGCTGTTTGCCGGTGGTCTCACGGACCATGCTGAGCTTCACCATGTGCTGCAAAGCCTTCGCCACAGTGGGCGCAGAGAGGGAGAGTTGTTCGGCCGTCGCCGGGATCGTGATGATCGGCTTGCGCTGAAGGTGCTGGTGAACGCGCAAAACAGATGCAGCGGGGCGGCCAAGCTCCTCGATCCTCCGGCGGTCTTTTTCGATGAGCGTGTGTATCTCCTTCGATGTATCGGCTGCCTGCTGGGCGGTTTCTTTCACGCCCGTTAGGAAGAATTCGAGCCAGGTTTCCCAGTCTCCGTGGGTGCGGACACGGTCAAGCAGTTCATAGCATTTTTGCCGGTTCATCTTGAAATACAGGCTGAGGTAAAGAATCGGCTCACGGATCGCTCCTGCGACGCATAGAAAGAACGTAATCAACAAGCGGCCCAGTCGTCCGTTTCCGTCCAGGAAGGGGTGAATAGTTTCAAACTGCACATGTACGAGTGCGGCCTTGACCAGAATCGGTAGGTCTTCGTGCTCGCGATGCAGAAACTTTTCGAGCGCGTCCAGGCATGCTGTCAATTTCTCAGGTGGTGGCGGAACAAATGCTGCGTTGCCGGGCCGCGTGCCTCCGATCCAGTTTTGGCTTTCTCGGAATTGACCTGAACGCTTCTGACTGCCGCGCCCCTTGGACAACAGAATCTTGTGAATCTCTCGTATCAACCGCAGAGAGAGCGGAAAATCCTCGCGGAGCCGGCGAAGCCCGTGATTCATTGCCGCCACATAATTTGAAACTTCCTGAACGTCTTCCAGCGGGACGCTGGGGGCTTCAGCGCTTTCGAATAGCATCAGGTCAGAAAACGAAGACTGTGTGCCCTCGATCTGCGAAGAGAGGACGGCTTCCTTCCGAACGTAGAGATAAATGAACAGCGACGGATCGGGCAGAATGGATGCGAGTCCATCCAAGCGTCCGAGTGCCTGGTTTGCCTGCTCAAGCAATGGCAAAAGCGGCTGAAGAGCTAGAGGAGGGTCTGGTGGCAATGGCGGGGGCACACATGCCCTGAAAGACTCTTCCTTGAAGGACTTCACGACATAAGTCCCGAGGCGGCTGTTGGGTTTGGTTGGTGTCGCCATCACAAAACCATCGTTTTGTTAGAAATTCCGCAACGAAAGTATATAGCCTTTTCCTTTCGTTAGTTAGAGAAAGGCAAACCCGCCCGGGGCAGGCTACTTTACGGGCCATGTTCTGGCTTGGGTGCGTCGGGCCACACCTCTAGGAGGCAAAACCATGAGCGCCTGCATAATCACAGCCGAAATTTTCGATGCTTTCTTGAAATGTGAGAGCAAGGCTTACTTCAAGTCTTCAGGACAGATCGGAGAGCCTGACGAGCTTGTGAACTGGCAACGGGAGGTTAGACAAGAGTTTCGACGGAGCTGCCAGTCGCGATACCGCGCCGTTATCACAGATGCCTTTGATGCCCCTCAACCGTCATTCCTGGACGAATTGAAAAGCGGCAAGCATCACATTCTCCTCGATTGCAGGCTCGAAGCAGGGCGGCTTCAATCCCGCATCGATGCGGTCGAGAATGTAACCCGACTATCGCGCATGAGGTACCGTGGGTACATTCCAATTCGTTTTGTTCCGAACGAAAAACTCAGCAGACACGACAAACTCTTACTGGCGTTTGACGCTTATACATTGTCTCTAGCCCTCAACACGACGCCGACCATTGGGAAGATAATGCACGGAAAGGATCAGCGAACGGTGACTATTCGACTCGCACCACTTATCGGCGTTGCTAGGTTGATGGTCGAAAAGATTTGCACCCAAACTGCAAGCCTCGAACCTCCACAACTTGTCTTGAACAAGCACTGTATTGAATGCGAATTCAAGGCGCAATGTCGCGCGATCGCAGAAGAGAAGGGTAGCCTCAGCCTGCTTCCAAGAATGAGCCGAATGGAACGAGAGAAGTTGCACGACAGGGGAATTTTCTCTGTCCAACAGCTCAGCTACACGTTCAGGCCAAGACGTAAGGCCAGGCAGCTAGCTTCCAGGCCCGACAAGCATTCTCATGCGCTGAAGGCATTAGCTATCCGTCAACAGAAAATCCACGTGGTCGGCAAATTTGCCATGCCGGTTAGTGGTCCCGATATTTTCCTCGACATAGAAGGTGTACCAGACCGAGGCTTCTACTATCTGATCGGATTGCGGATCAGAAGTGGAGATTCATACGCGCGGCAGGCGTTTTGGGCAGACGACCTAGCTGATGAGGAGAAAATCTGGGCCTCGTTCGTCACCATCTTAGCTGCAACGCGTAATCCGCGCCTGATACATTACGGAAGCTTTGAGACGACATTTTTCAGGCGAATGAAGCAGCGTTACCCGGAGGTTGCCAAGAGCTTGCCGTCACTGGATGGACTGTTAGCACAGTCAGTGAACCTTCTGCAGGTTATTACCGCTCACGTCTACTTTCCAACCTATTCAAACAGCTTAAAGGAAATAGCGACCCATTTGGGTTTTCGGTGGTCGGAGAGCGCGCCGTCCGGATTGTACTCTCTCATGCTGAGGTCGAAATGGGAGCAGACGCAGGATCCAAGACTGAAGGAACGACTGATCACCTATAACGCCGAAGACTGCGCGGCTCTTGAAGTTGTTTTTGATTCTGTCTGCCGGCTGAGCGAGCGGCAGGACAACAACGGGACGCTAAATGATGAAGGCGTGATCCGTGCCGAGTCAATCAGAGCCACCGATAATTTCCTTCGCTTTGGGAGAATCGAGTTTTTGTTGCCGGAATTGGATTCCATCAATAAAGCGGCGTATTGGGACTATCAGCGCAGCAGAGTCTACGTGAAGTCAAATCGGCGCCTAAGGCGGCTCGCTCGTTTACAACGCGGTCCGGGAAAGCCTGCAAGAAAACCCTGTCCAAACAAGATCACCAAATGCGAGCCAGTCAGGCCATCCACATGCCCGAAATGCGAAGCCGGGAAAATCTACAAGTACGGAAAACTCAGTAAGACGGTATACGACCTTAAGCTCGGTCCAACCGGCGTTAAAAGATGGATCGTAAAGTATTATTACCCTAGATTTCTTTGTTGGCGTTGCAAGACCACTTTTCTGTCGCATCGGGCGCATTGGTCCCGGAGCAAGTACGGTGCGAGCTTCCTCGCCTATCTTCTATATAACATCGTTGACCTGACGCTCTCCCAATCTACCGTTGCGCGGATATTCAGTCGATTTTTCGGATTTGATCTGGGCCGCGGCGCGATCAACAACCTGAAGGCCCGCGCCGCTCAGTCTTATAAGGATACCTACGAGCGTATCCTTGCCAACATCGTCCGGGGAAAGCTTGTCCACGCAGACGAAACGAAGGTCAGCCTCCAGGGCCAAATCGCCTTCGTTTGGATTTTTACCAACCTTGAAGAAGTTGCGTACGTTTACAGCGATGAACGGTCGAATGAAACGCCCAAGACCGTGTTGTCAGATTTTAAGGGGGTGTTGGTCTCTGACTTCTATGCTGGCTACGATTCGATCAACTGCCGGCAACAGAAATGCTTAGTTCATTTGATGAGGGATTTTAACGAGGACCTTCTCAAACAACCATTCAATGAAGAATTGAGGACCCTGATTCAGGAGTTTGCGGCATTGCTGCGGCCGATGGTTCAAACGGTTGATCGATTTGGACTGAAAGCCCGCTTTCTGCGAAAACACTTGCGTTCCGTTGACCGTTTCTACCGCGAACTGGCCGAACGTGATTTTCGATCCGAGGCCGCGCACAAGTACAAAAAGCGATTCCAGAGGAACCGCGAAAGACTCTTTACGTTTCTCGAATTCGACGGTGTCCCGTGGAACAACAACAACGCCGAACATGCAGTAAAGGCTCTGGCCGATTTGCGCCACGTTGTCGGGGGTACAAGTTCTGCGAAGGGAATTCGAGAGTACTTGGTTCTCCTGAGCATCTGCCAAACCTGCAAATACAAAGGCGTCGATTTTCTGGAGTTCATCCGTTCAGGCGAAAGAGACGTTGACTGCACGCGCAAACTATCCAGGCCGTTTTTAACCGTGGAGTCTTGACTCAGCTATGGGTACAGCCGATCAATTAAAGTGCTCACCGCCTTCCAAAACAGCCTTCAAGGGCGGTGCCCCAATGGGAAAGAAAGAAACGTTGTGGCTGCCTCTTCATCTGTCGAAAAGAAGGCCGGATTCGGCAAATAATATCCGATCCTTTCGATTTCGCCTTTGCAGTAACGCTTTTCTTTGAGGAAGCCGAGGAAGTGCACTCTGGTTTGAACAAGGCGGGCCGACCTCCTTGTGTTCCTTGCATCGAATACACCCGCGACAAGATGTCCATTCCAATAGTGCCGGCACTCCTCGCGCTCGGCTGCCGCACCGTAAGCAAGCTCTCGGAAGTCGTGGTGGTCTGCCATCTCGATACCATATGGTACACGCGCCGTTGAAGCGGGCATTGACCTCTTCAGTGTTGCAAAGCTGATGGGTCACGCGGACCTGAGTGCAACCCAGCGCTATGTACACTTGTCGAAAGGGCATTTGGAAGACGCGCAGAACAAAATGGAGCGCTTCCGGGCGCGCCGGCGGTCGCGAAAGATCTCCGTATAGTCGAAGCGCGTCAGCGCAATGCGTTGTTTGAATGGATGGAAAAAGCAGTGCGCGGAGCAGGAGCGCGGCTGGAACCCGACCGTGGGTCTCGACCTGTAGATCGGGGAGCGCGGGCCGCAGGATGCCATTGAGCCTGTGGAGCATCGCGTCAGCCCCTGCCGAAGCGCCGAGCGTGGCGGTTTGATTAACAAAGTCCGGCATCATGAACTCCTCCCTTGTTGCCAGCATGGTACGATTGACGCGCAAGGCTTTTGGAGGTATATTCCTTTGAAGGAATGGGAAGTAGAGTTTACGGATGAATTTCGCGCTTGGTGGGACGGTTTGACCGAGGCCGAACAAGTAGACGTGAGGGCCGAGGTGAACCTGCTCAGGTACCTCGGTCCGACCCTAGGCAGGCCCCACGTGGACTCCGTGGCGTCCTCGAAGCACGCCAACATGAAGGAATTGCGCGTTCAGCACCGGGGAAGGCCCTACCGTGTGCTGTTCGCCTTCGACCTGCGGCGCACTGCAATTCTGCTGTTCGGCGGAAATAAGACAGGCAAGGGCCGTTGGTACAAGGAGTTTGTGCCGATAGCCGATAGGCTGTATGACGAACACCTGGAAACGCTCCGAAGGGAGGGATCGCTCAATGGCTAGGAACTTTCGAGAACTGGAAGCAAAGATGTCACCGGAGGCTCGCGCGCGCTCGAATGCGAAAACAAAGAGGATGATCGAAGAAATGGCTCTCAACGAACTTCGTCAGGCGATGGGCATAACCCAGGAACGCTTGGCGAAGACATTGCGCATCAATCAGGCCGGCGTCTCCAAGATCGAAAGCCGGTCCGATATTTTCGTAAGCACGTTGCGCAAGGCTATCGAGGCGATGGGGGGCCAACTGGAGATTCGCGCGAAGTTTCCAGCCGGCGAAGTGCGGATTAGGCAGTTTGGTGGGCTCGCGAGAAAGCAGCGTTCACGATCCCGGCGCGGCGACGCCGGCCGCCGGGCGAGGGCTGCCGCGTAGGTCCAGGACTTCAAAATTAGGTCTTGAAGTAAAGCACGGTAAGTTTTGATAAGGAATCGGCTTATTAAAGGGGCCTCACGTAGCGTCTGCGACCAGCTTGAAAGATTCGAGACTCGGCACTTACGTCGAAACGAAAATGGCCGGCGAGACCGTTTAGGCGTCTATCCCTCCACCGTTACCTCCAGAGTTTGCCGTCGATCTCACAGGACTTTACCAGGAGTTCGATCACACAAATCAAGCCCTCGGCCGATCGAACGGTCTCCCCACGCTTCTTCCGGACGTGGGGCGGCGCTTCAGGACTTTGATCTTTGCCACCAATCATTCCGAGCGTGTCTGCGGTCTCTATAAATCTCCCTATAGTAGAAGTGCATTGAAGAAGGGAACTGCTTGATTTGATGGAAAAGAGCGGTGCGGAGCGGTGCCTCGGAGCTGGAACCCGCTGAACGGGGGCGCATATCTCAGCACCGGAGCGCTTTCCACCAATCCACAGCGATCATCACAACAACAAGCCTTGCAGATCGCCAGTCCGGATGAGAACGGACCCGTCGGGTTCCATGCGGCCAGTAAGGTATTTGCGGCGCGCGATGTCTTCGATGGCCGTCCGATTGGCGCTGAATACCTCCAGCTTGTCGTTGCCATCCCCACCGAAATGCGTTCTACTGCGTTAGAGATGAAGCAGGCCAAGTCATTTTGGAACAGAAACTGCCGACGACACCGGAGGCGATGAAGGAGACATTTTCGAGGATACCGCGGTGTCGCATCGCACTGGAGACAGGAACACATTCCCCCTGGGTAAGCCGGCTGTTGACTCCGTTGGGACACGAAGTGATCGTGGCGCACGCACAAAGGGTGCAATTGATCACCAAGAGCAGCTGGAAAGATGATCGGCACGATGCGCAGACCCTGGCACGGCTGGCGCGAGTCGATCCCGAGTTGCTGGGGCCAGTGCGGCATCGCAGTGTGCAAGCGCAAATCCACCTGACGGTGATCCGGGCGCGGGCCGAACTGGTAAGTGCTCGAACGGCCTTGGTGAACGCAGCACGGGGGTTGGTGAAGTCTTATGGCGAACGACTGCCCCAGTGTGGCACGTATCAGGTGAGCGGGAAGCTGGCCGAGGGATTGAGCGCGGAGTTGCGCGAGGTTCTGGTGCCGCTGCTTAGAGAAATCGAATCGCTGAACGAGCGCATCAAGGAGTACGACGAACGGATGGAGAAAATCGCCAAGGAAGTGTACCCGCAAGTGTCCTTGCTCAAGCAGGTGAAGGGGGTGGGAACACAGATCGCTCTGACGTATGTCCTGACTATAGAGGACCCGTATCGGTTCCCGAAGAGTCGCGAGGTAGGCTGTTTTCTCGGGTTACGACCTGGCCGCAGGAACTCCGGGAAAAGCGCACCACAGAAGCACATCCGCAAAGAAGGAGACCGGTATCTGCGAACGATGATGGTGCAGGGAGCGCACTACATTCTGGGGCCTTTTGGAGAAGACAGTGATCTGCCGAGATGGGGACTGCAGCTTGCGGAGCGAGGAGGGAAAAATGCCAGGAAGCGAGCCGTAGTGGCAGTGGCTCGAAAGCTGGCGATATTGCTCCATCGGTTGTGGGTAAGCGGAGAGGTGTACGAACCACTGCGCAATAGCCAGAAAGCGATGCGGGCAGTGGCCTAGAGAGTTGCGATCCGGACAGCTGAGCTCAACCGCCGAGTCCGGGTGACTGCGACTAAGTCCTGGGGCCAGACTCTCACCGAAAAGGTGGGAAGAGAGGACGATTATCAGGTAGCAGCACCTACTGAAACGAGAACACCCACCTGGCACCGAGCAAATATCGCTCACAAAAGAGTGCGGATGGAAGGATGGCGACAGAGGCGGCTTGGCTGAATGGGAACAGACTCATGGAAAGAAGAAAGCAAAAGTGTGCCTTGACATCAACCGGCTTTCTCATGGAAGGACTTAGCCCGAATTTCCATTTTAAGGTAGCTACTGACAACCTTAAACCGGTCCGTCGATAACTAAAGACACAACGACGTCGGCCGCACAACGAGCCGAGAGGTTCCGCACTTCAACTTCACTTCGTTTTGTCGTTGCCAAGAGACGGTTTTGCGGGATGAAGCTTGTTATAGTCTTTGATGAACATGCGCAAGCCGGAATCCGGCGTAATTTTTGCATAGCCCGCCGAAAGCTGTTCTTTGTAATGATCCAGATAGAAATCGAGTGGATCATTTGGATCCATGTCGATGAGGATCAAATCCGCATCGTTCATGACTAGCTTGCCGAAGCGGAGACGATTGTTCCTGTAGGCCATGTAATTTCCGGCGCGAATATTTTTCACAGGCTTGACATCCGACCCGCCAAAAACCTGAATAATTCTGTCGCCTTCAATTCGTACGGAGACCACCTTGCCTTCAATATGGGGAGGCGGCAGGATCTGTTCAAGATCAATGATCAGATCGTCCTCTTGAGCCCGCACACCCGGAACTTTGCCCTCCTTCATCAACTCGCCTAAATCGATACCGAAGAGATCCATCAAACCTTTTACCTGGACATGCATGGCCTTGATCTTCTCGTTGTGCAGGCGAAGTTTTCCGTCAGCGGTGGGAATGAGAATCCCCTCCGTCTCGAACGGGATGTCCCCCCTGTCATGGAGCTTTCCCTTCACTTTCAGGTGCCCCTTCTCAGCGCTGATGGATAGCTCTGTTAAGGGCGAATGCGGACGCGCGAAAACATTAGAATTGAGAACGTTCGCCAAGTTTGACGAATCAATGGCGATCTCCGCTGTTCTTATGCGCAGGTTAAACGAGTCTTTGTCGTCGAAGACGGGGAATTCATTTTTGCCGAGGGGCACGAGCACACCGTTCAGTGATTTTATTTCCACCGCCACGGTTTCCGAAAAACGAAACGTGACGTTGCTCATCTGCGT